>Ga0187892_10000079_pt1 | contig 219117 bp, 223 predicted proteins | sample MA1701073metaG_FD_139345 | JGI IMG/M metagenome (GOLD analysis project Ga0187892, IMG submission 139345) | Bio-ooze microbial communities from a basaltic lava cave in the Kipuka Kanohina Cave System on the Island of Hawaii, USA - MA170107-3 metaG ... | reverse complement strand
GCAGGTCGAACACCGCGGTGACCACCGTCGTGCTCGGCGCTTCTGTCCCGCGCGCCGTCACTGGAAGTCGTTTGCTCATGTGCGGGGCGGTCGCCGTTTCACGAAGTTATCTTAGCGGCGATGAGTCTTAAACTCGGCCCACGCCGCCTGATCCATCTGGCTGAGGTCGTCCTCGAGCGAGCGGAGCATCGTGTGGCGCTCAACGAGCGCGAGTACGACGTTGGGATGCTGGAAGTAGTTATCCTCCGCGCTTTTGTCACTTGCGTCATATAGCTCGGCGAGTCGTGGGAAATTCGGTCGCCAGTCGCCAGTCTGAGACGAGCTTCCGGCGTTCACCAAACAGCTCCAGCTGAATGCAGAACCGCCGCGACGTGCTCAACGATCTCTGTGGCGGCATGGCAGACAACAAATTCCGTCCGGCTACCATCCCGACTGCTTCGAGCCACCAATGTGGTCGGCGACTGTCCTTCTGCTCCGGCCTCGACGAGAAAGCACCCGCCGTAGACGGAGACTGCTGCTCGGAAGCCCTCCCGAGAGGCGCGGACTACCGCGACGTGGTAATCAGGCCATCGATCGATTGTTCCCGGACCGGCGATCTCCACTACTTGCGGCGGATTGGGTGTGGCGCAGCCACGAACAAAGTCACGGACGTCGTTCAACGCCTCCGACGCCCACATCGATTCAGCATAGTTAGCGATTAGACCGGCTGGGATCTTAGCGATTACGCGGTCTACCCTGATGCCGTCGTATTCGACCGCGACGTGATGGATTGTCCCGGGTTCGACTGCGCCGACGTTCCAACCGGGTAGGTTATGGAGGACGCCTTGCTGGGCAGCATGAATCACGCTTTTCAGCAGCGCCACCGCTTCGTCCGGCGTCCGCGCGCGGATGTGCATGCCGCCGTCAAGGTCGAGGTAAATGCGCGGCCAGAACGCGGGATCGTTGACGCGCGGATCATCCGCGTTAAGCAACTCGACCTCGAACTCCGCGACGAGGCCTCCCGGGCGCGGCGGCGACTTCATGGCCGCAAGCACCGCATCAGCAAGCCGGGCGACGTCGGCCTGCACGAGTCCCCGAGCACGGGCACCGCCCTCCCCGGTTACGTCGACCTCCACCGACGGAAGCGTCACAGGGAGTTGGCCGATTCTTAGTGCGACTTCGTGATATCCGCCCATCCCGACGTCTTCCACGAGCACATAAGTAGCGTCAATGATCCGGCGCTCGGCATCCCGACGCTTGCGCGGCGTCGGCGCTCCGCCGATTCGATACAGAGCGAAGATCGACCGGCGGGCAAACTCGCGCTCTGCTTGTGAGATCGCTGTCTGGCAGATGGGACACGCGGGTACCGACAACTGCTTCGTGCCACCGATGCAGCGCGGGAAAACATGGTCCGCCGTCAAAGGGACGTCGGACCTTAGACACCAGGCGCAGCCGCTCATTGGTCGCCCGGTATTAGGACGCCGCTCAGCAGCAAGGCCAACGCCGTCGCATCAGGAACAGGCTACGGCCGCGTCCAGGGCGGCGTCAACGAGTGGGAGAATCCCCGGCCGGGATCGGCGTCCCGTTCAGTCTCCGTCGGTTGATTTCCAGACACCCAAAAGCGATTCGGTTGTGAGGACGACGCCGACATGGCACGGCCTCGGCGGGATGTCTACATGGCGTCTACACGCACGAAACGGGCACCCCGGAGTTTCCTCCGAAGTGCCCGTTGTGATTGGTGGGCCGTCAAGGACTCGAACCTTGGACCCGCTGATTAAGAGTCAGCTGCTCTGCCAACTGAGCTAACGGCCCGCGCTGCCGAATGGTGCGCCTGGCAGGAGTCGAACCTGCGGCCTTTGGCTTCGGAGGCCAACGCTCTATCCAACTGAGCTACAGGCGCGCCCGCTCGAATCGAGAACTGGGGTGACCGAAGGGAATCGAACCCTCAACCCCTGGAGCCACAGTCCAGTGCTCTAACCAATTGAGCTACGGTCACCGCGTCACCGGGGTGACGGTTCATGCTACAGAGGGGCCGCAGGGGTGTCAACCGAACCCCCTTCCGCACCGGTCCTCTCCACCGCCTTTCGCATCGCCGTGAGCCCCTCCTGGGGACCGAGCAGCCCGACGGTGAGCAGGGCGCGGGCGCGGTCCGCCCTCAGGCCGGCGTTGAGGGGGCGGGTAGCTCGCTGACCCAGTTCGGCGGTCGTGACCGGGACCACAAGAGACCGGTCGAGCCCGAAGACCTCGCAGGCCACGAGGGCGAAGGCGTGGCGGTCGAGGACCACCGGGCCGGCCACGTGGAGGACGCCGCTCACGTCGCGCTCGGCCAGCTCCACGGCCGCCGCGGCGAGATCCTGGTTGTAGGTGGGACTCGAGCGCTGGTCGGCGGGCACGGTGACGCGCTCGCCCGTCCTGGCCTGGCGGACCATGCGGTAGACGAAATTCTTGCCCTGAGGCTCGGGGCCGTACACGACGGTGGTGCGGAGGACGAGGGCGCGGGGATTGGCATCGCTGACAGCCCGCTCCCCCTCGAGCTTACTCCGCCCGTACACCGAGAGCGGATTGGGTGGGTCCTCCTCCGCAAAGGGACCCGACCGGCCGTCGAAGATGTACTCCGTGGAGTAGTAGACGAACCCGGCCTGGCTGCGCGCGGCGGCGCGAGCGGCGGCGGTCGGCCCGTCGCGGTTGACGGCGAAGGCCTCGTCGGGGTGGTCCTCGCAGTAGTCGACATGGGTGAGCCCGGCCGGGCAGAAGACCCAGTCGGGCGCGGTCTCGGCGATGAGCTTCTCGATCGCCGCAGCATCAGTAATGTGAAGGGGGCGGGTGGAGGGCTGAGGCATCCGATGGTGGGTGCCGATCACCGAGTGGCCGCGGGCGGCGAGGCGAACGTGGAGCGCGGCGCCCACCTGGCCGGAGGCGCCGATCACCAGCGCCCGCATGTGGGCGGCGCTAGCCCTCCGACTCGCGCGGCGATGGCCCGCCGTCGATGACGATGGTCTCGCCGGTCATGAACGAGGACGCGTCCGAGGCCAGGAAGACCGCCGGCCAGGCGATCTCCTCCACGCGTCCCCAGCGACCGAGGGCCACCCGGGCGGCGACGGCGCGGTACGTCTCCTCGGCGTCGGGATCCGTCTTGTGCAGCACGTCCAGATAGCCTTCGGTCTCGACGGGCCCGGGGGCGATGCAGTTGACGCGGACCCCCTGGCGCGCCCAGGCGACGGCCAGCGCGCGGGTGAGGTTGATGACCGCGGCCTTGGCCGCGCCGTAGTGGGACATCATCGTGGAGCCGTACACGCCGGCGATCGACGCCACGTTGATGATCACGCCGCCCCCGCCCTGCTTCTGCATCTGGTGGTACGCCCACTTGCAGCCCAGGAAGACCCCGTTGAGGTTGATGCCCACGACGGCGTTCCAGCCGTTCACGGAGATGTCCTGGGGCTTGGCCCGGAAGGAGGCGCCGGCGTTGTTGACCATGACGTCCAGCCGGCCGAACTCGTGGGCGGCCCGCTGCACCACCGCCTGCACCTGCTCCTCGATCCGGACGTCCACCACCATGGCGAAGGCGCGTCGCCCCAGATCGCGCACGGCCTTGGCCACGGGCTCGACGTTCTCGGCCTTGCGGCTGCAGACGGCGACGTCGGCGCCGGCCTTGGCGAACTCGAGGGCGATGGACTTCCCGATGCCGGTGCCGCCGCCGGTGACGATGGCGGTGCGGCCTTCGAGTGAGAAGGGTGATCGTGCCATGGCCGGGACCTTACCGCAGCCGTCCTGTGAATGTCGAGCGCAGCTTAAGGTGGGAGCCGGATCTCGGCCTGGCGGCGCGGCACCTGGCGCTCCACTTCACGCCACAGCGACGCCAGCTCCAGCGTCGTACCGTGAGCACGCGCGCACGTAGCCAGCTTGCCGGTCAACGCCCGCGCCTCGTCCAACCGCTCACGCGGCGCCTTGGCCGCGCGCCGGACGGTGTCGTCGGCCGTGGTCTTGGCCTCGATCCACGCCTGCTCGAGATGGGCGGCGAGCAGGACGACGCGGTCGACCTCACCGTTGACGTAGGTCCGCCACTCCGCCGTGGTGGCAAAGCGCGGGCAGGCCCGCTGCATCACCGCGTCGAAGTGGCCGGCCAGCTCGGCCACGGCGCGGAGGTGGTGCTCGACTCGCGGCCACACCTCGGCCGCCGGGCGGTCACCGGCGAGCGCGGGCGTGGCTGCGAGCCCGAGGGCGGCGGCCAGGACGACGAGTCGGCGCATTCACCTGAAGTATAGGCTCAGGCGGCCGCCGGCCGCACGGAAGCCTCCTCGCGGAGCCGGCGCTCCACCAGCGTCCAGTCGATGTTGCGGAAGAACGCCTGCACGTACTTCTTCCGCTCGGTCGCCTTGTAGTCCCGCATGAAGGCGTGCTCCCAGACGTCCATGACCAGCAGCGGCTTGAACCCGGCCGGGATGCCCTCCTGGTGGAGCGTGATCCAGTGGTTGCTGAGCCGGTCGGTCACCGGATCCTGGAACAGGATTGCCCAGCCCACACCCCGCATCTCGCCGATAGCCTGGAAGTCTTTCGCCCACGCCTCGAAGCCGCCGTAGCCCTGAGTGAGCGCCTGGGCCAGTCCTGAGTTGGCCGGCGGCTGCGGCTCCGACCGCCGGAGGTTCTCGAAATAATACTCGTGCAGGATCATGCCGTTGTACTCGAACCCCAGCCGGCGAGTCAGCTCGGCGAACGCCGGGTTCGTGCCTGAGGCCTGGCCCTTGCCGCGCAGCTCGGCCAGATCGGTGTTCAGGGCGTTCACCTGCTTCACATATCCGGCGTAGAGCTGCAGGTGCTCCTCGATCTGCCCGTCGGAGATTCCCTCCAGCCCGCGCAGGTGGTCGAACGATTGTTCTTTGTAAGTCTTGACCTTGGCCGTGGCCATGGCGTGCTCCTCCCCCCTCGACAAGAAGTCAGCGAAGTCTTGTATGATCTCGGCCAGCAAAATCTCTGCCTAGCAGGGGGTCTTTCATGCTGAAGCTCCGGGTCGTGCTCGTCCTTGTCGCGCTACTCGCCGTCGCCGCGCTCGGCACCGGGGTGACGGCCCAGTCGACGGCACCCGTCAAGATCGGAGTCATCCAGCCGCTGTCGGGGCCGGTGGCGGCCTCCGGGAACTACGTGCGCATGGGCGCCGAGATCGCCCGGGATTGGGTCAACGCCCGCGGCGGCGTGCTCGGCCGGAAGGTCGAGCTGGTCATCGAGGACAACAAGTCCGATCCCAAGGAGGCGGCCAGCGCGGCCGAGAAGCTCATCGTCCGCGACAAGGTGCCGGCCATCATGGGTGCCTGGGGCTCCTCCATGACCCTGGCCGCCATGCCCAAGCTGGAGGAATATGGGGTGCCGATGGTCGTCGAGACCTCCAGCGCGGCGTCCATCACCAAGCGCGGCAACCCCTGGGTGTTCCGCATCAGCCCGCCCAGCGAGATGGAGGCGCTCGGGCTGGAGCAGTACGTCGACAAGCTGGGGGTCAAGCGCGCCGACTTCCTGGCCGTCAACACCGACTGGGGGCGGGGCGCCATCACGGCCTTTGGAGAGATGCTGAAGAAGAAGGGCGTGGTCGTCGGCGCCGCCGAGTTCATGGACCAGGCGGCCACCGACATGAACGCCCAGATCACCAAGATCAAGGGCACCGGCGGCGACACGCTCTTCTTGACCACCAGCGTCGAGCAGATCACCCTGGTGCTCAAGCAGGCCCAGGAGCAGCGGCTGGCCCGCAAGATCGTCACCACCGGTGGCTCGTCGTCTCCCAACCAGCTCATCAAGCAGGCGGGCGCGGCGGCCGAGGGAACCTACCACATCCTCTTCTTCATGCCGTGGTTCCCGGAGGCCATGCCCGACGGCCGGCTGGCCAAGGCCTTCGTGGACGAGTGGAGCAAGCGCGGCCATCCCTTCGAGGGCCTCACCGAGGGCTTTCGCGGTCACGATGGCATTGCCACCGTGGTGGAGGCCGTCCGCCTGGCCGGCAAGGACGAGGCCAAGGCGATCCGCGAGGCGCTCTGGAACGTCAGCATCACGGGGGTGAACGGCCCCATCAAGTTCGACAAGGACGGGCCGGCCGGCAAGGAGTCGGGGCAGTCGAAGCCGTCGATCTTCGTCGTCCAGATCAAGGACGGCAAGGTGACGCTGCCGGACTTCGTCGCCAAGCGCTGATCGCGCGGGCTCCGTGGAGGCGCTGCCGCAACACCTGGTGAACGGCCTGGTGCTCGGGGGGACGTACGCCCTCCTGGGCATCGGGCTCACCCTCATCTTCGGCCTCATGAACGTCGTCAACTTCGCCCACGGGGAGTTCTACACGCTGGGGGCGTACGCGGCGTTCGCCGCGCTGGCGCTGGCCGACGTGCCTTTCCTCGGCGCCCTGGGTCTCGCCATCCTGACCGGGGTCGTGCTGGGAGCCCTCACCGAGCGTGTGCTGCTGCGACCGCTGCGTGGGGAGTCCATCGATTCCGTGATGCTGGTGATGATCGGACTCTGGATCGCCATGCAGAACACCGAGCTGCTGGCCTGGGGCGGCGTCGCCAAGTCGATCCCCCACCCGTTTCCCACGGCGCCGCTCACCCTGGGGCCGCTCGGCATCGCGCCGCTTCGTCTCTTCGTCCTGGCGGCGGCGCTCGGCCTGATCCTCGGAGCTCACATGATCATCCACCAGACCCGTCTGGGCCGGGCCATGCGCGCCACCTTCCAGGACCCCGATACCGCGGCCCTCATGGGCGTGCGCATCGCGCGCATCCACACGGCGACCTTCGCGCTCGGCTCGGGACTGGCCGCCGCCGCCGGGGCGCTGCTCGGCCCGATCTTCCTGGCCTATCCCTCGATGGGCGACCTCGCTGCGCTCAAGGCGTTCTCGGTGGTGATCCTGGGCGGGCTGGGCAACGTCGCCGGCGCCACCCTCGGTGGCCTGCTCCTCGGCATCGCCGAAGAGCTGGGAGCGGGCTACGTGTCGTCGGGCTATCGAGACGCGGTGGGCTTCGTGATCATCATCCTGGTGCTGTTATTCCGGCCCTCCGGCCTGCTGGCCCGCGCCGAACGGATCGGATGACGACGGGAACGGCTCGCGCCTGGCGCCCGACAGCAATGTTCATCGGGCTCGCGGCGCTGGCGACCGCGCCCGCGTGGCTGCCGAGCCCGTATCACCTGCACATCCTCATCATGGCCGGGATCTTCGCGATCCTCGCCCTCAGCCTGAACCTCCTGCTCGGCTACACCGGCCAGCTCTCGCTCGGCCACGCCGCCTTCTTCGGCATCGGGGCCTACACCTCGGCGCTGCTCACGCTGAGTTTAGAGTGGTCCTTCTGGGCCGCCCTGCCCGCGGCGACAGCCGCCGCGGCAGCAGCCGGCTGGGCCATCGGCCGGCTGGCCCTCAAGCTGCGCGGGGCCTACTTCGTGCTGGTCACCATCTCGTTCGCCGGCGTGATTTCACTGGTCAGCGTGAACTGGATGGAGCTGACCAACGGCCCGCTCGGCCTGCCCGGCGTGCCGGCGCCCACCCTGGGCCCTTGGTCGCTCCGAACCAAGAGCGCCTACTACTATTTGGTGCTGGCGGGGGTGGCGCTAGCCTGGCTCGTCTGCCGGCGCCTCGTCCACTCCCGGATCGGCCGCGCCTTCCTGGCCCTCCGCGAGAACGAGGCGCTCGCCGAGTCCGTCGGCATCGACGTCACCCGCTACCTCGTGCTGGCGGCAGTCTTCAGCGCGGCGCTGGCCGGGATGGCCGGCAGCCTCTACGCCCATTACACGAGATTCGTCAGCCCTGAAGTCTTCCTGTTCACGTACACGGTGACGATGGTCATCATGGTCGTCGCGGGCGGCAAAGGCACTTTGGCCGGTCCCCTGATTGGCGCGCTGCTCTTCACGGTCTTGCCCGAGGCGCTGCGGGAGGCGACTTCCTGGCAGTGGCAGATGCTGGCCTACGGCGTGATCCTCGTGCTCCTCATCTTCTTTCTGCCGCGCGGCATCGTGCCCACGCTCGCTCTCTGGACGCGAAGATGAACGCGGCGCCCACGTTACCGGGGCGCGGGCGGCGGGCTGTGGTCAGCGGCGGCACATGCGTCGATAGAGCTCCACATACCGCCCGGCCTGCGTCTCGAGCCGATACTCCTCCACGGCCCGGCGGCGGCATTCCGCGGCCATTTCGTCCCGGGCCGCCCGGTCCTCCAGGAGCTGGGCGATGGCGTCGCGGAATGCGGCGACGTCGCCGGGCGGGACCAGCCAGCCGGTGGCTCCGGTTCGGACCATCTCGGGAATGCCGCCGACCGCGAAGCCGACCACCGGGGTGCCGCAGGCCAGCGATTCCAGCACGGCGCTGGGGAAGTTGTCGTGTCGGGACGGTATCGCGCAGACGTCCGCCGCGCTGTAGACCAGCGAGAGCAAGCGATCGTTGGTGATGTGGCCCAGCTGCAGATGAGGCACCCCGATCTCACGCGGCGGTTCGCCCCGGCCCACCGAAAGCAGCAACAGGCCCTCGACTTTCCTGAGCCCTTCGATGGCCTCGGCCAGTGCGGGGAAGCCCTTGCGCGGATTGCCCAGCGCGTCGGCGACGAACAACAGCACGCGCGCGTCTCGTGGAATTCGGAGCACGTCGCGGGCCAGGTACCGGTCGCGGGGCGCGAAGCTGTCGACGTCGACGCCGTTGGGGATGGTCGTGATCGAAAATCGCCCGAGGATCGGACTGCGCTGGGCCTCCCCGGCCAGCCAGCGGCTCGGGGTCACGACGTTCAGGCGGTCGCGGGGGACGCGTTCCAGGGTAGCCCATTTGCGGTCCCAGATGCGCCGGGCCAAGTCGCGCGCGTCATGCGAGCCCAACTGCGGGCACGCGCCGCACCGTCGCTCGAATCCCCGGCAATGCTCGTCGTAGTGACAACCGCCCGTAAACGGGTTCATGTCGGCCAGTCTCCAGACCAGAGAAGCCTTGTCGGGCGCGCTACCAAAGAAATCCCGATAATCGATGAACCCGGCGACCCAGTGCAGGTTGACCACGTCACAGCGCGGCAGTTGAGCACACACCGCCGCGCCGTGAGCGCTGCGATCGTCGCTGAACTTCTCGACGCCGGACGGCCGCTTCGCCTGGTAGCGCGCGAAGCCGCGCCGGATTCGCCAGCGCCGCAGGCGCCGGCGCACGCGAGTGGCGACGTCTCCGGGCGGTGCGAAGGCGGTCACGGTGGCGTCGTCACTGTGGCGATGGAGGACCAGCATGGACGAGTCGTGGCCCAGGCCATACAGGTGCCGGTGCAAACGATACGCAGCACGGGCCGCGCCCCCGGTGACGTCGTAGGTCGAAACGTGAACGATCTTGAGGCGGCCCCCGGGCCCCATGCTTTTCAGGACAACGCCGCGATCGGCGCGCCTTCGGCCTCGGGCAGCGGGACGCCCAGACGCGACGCGATGGTGGGCGCGATGTCCATCACCGAAATCGACCTATCCAGCCGGCCGGCCGGCACCGAGGGGCCCGTGGCGATGAGAAGGCCTTCCGGTTTGTGATCGCCGGTTCGGATGCCACCGTACGTCCGCCGGATCATCCCGGTCTTGGGCGAATCCAGGGCCGAGATCGGTGCTTCCCGGCTCCACTCGACCAGCAGATCGGGCAGGTCGTCGACGTACTCGCCCTGGTAGAGTTCGCGAGCCTTGAGGACTCTTCGGACGGCAGGACGGCCGGTGGCCACGTTCACGAGTGCCAGCAGGTCGCGGCTCAAGGCCTCGCACAGCGCGTCATACTCCGGGCCGGGCCTCACTTGGCCGCATGGCTCGCGGCCGGCCACGTTGATCCGAATCCCCGCGCAGGCATTACTGGTCTGAACGCGGAAGCTTTTGCGGGTGGCGATGTCCTCCTTGAATCCCGGCTGGACGGCCCTCTTGACGGGCCGCAGGAGGTTCCGGACGGCGAGAGGGGCCTTGCTCCGGCCCCACCCAAGAGCGCCGGCGATGCCCCGCCCTGCCGTCAACGGCTTGCCCTTCTCGAGGCGCCGGAGAATCTCGTTCAGCATGAACGTCGCGTCGTAATGCGGCCCCATCCCGTGACTGGCGAAGACGAACACGGTCGTCTCGGGGCCGACCTGCTCGAGGAGTTGACCAATCGCTGCGTCGATGGCGACGTAAACCTGTCGGATGAGGTCGCCGACCGAACGGGCCACCTCGGGGTCGTGCCGCGGGTGGCTCGGGTCGTGCACGTGCCAGGCCTGATGGCCAACGCAGTGGCTTTCGCTGAACACGGAGATGAACAGGTCCCACTCGCTCTTTTCCAGGAAGTAACCGGTGAGCGCGGCCTTTCGGGCCGCGCTGCCCAGGAGGCCGTCGCGGAACTCCGCATACTCGGCAGCGCTGCGCCGCGGGATATCGCACCAGGACCGGCCGACCGGGACATTAGCGGCCCGGCCCCGGCCGAACCGCGCCTCGATCTCCGCCGCCAGGGATGTGGGCCAGGTGCTGAACCCGAAGTCAGGGTCGCAGGTCGCCCAGTCCACGAGCTGGATGCCGTTGACGTCCGGCGACGTGCACGTCTTGGGGACGTCGATGATGGTGACCCGGCGACCCCGGCGGCTCAGGATGTTCCAGAACGGCTCCGCTTTGATGTCTTGCGGCCGGAAATCGTAGAACTCGTAGGTCCCCGTCCGCAGCTGGGTGGGGGAGAAGCGCCCGTGCCGCGCCGGCGACACTCCCGTCGAGAAGGAGGGCCATATCGCGCCGACGTACAGGCCCGGTGGGGTGGTCGTGATCGCCCAGGCGCCCTTGTCGAGGAGGCTGCAGAACGTCGGCAGCACCCCGGCGTGGGCCCATTCGAGGACGAGATCCTTGTCCAGGGCATCGACGCCGAAGACGATGGTTCTGGACGCGTTCCCCATGCCGTTCAGGACAACGCCGCGATCCGAACGCCTTCGGCCTCGGTCAGCGAGACGCCCAGGCTCGCCGCGATCGTGGGCGCGATGTCCATCACCGGAATCGGCCCGTCCAGCCGACCGGCCGGCACCGAGGGGCCCGTGGCGATGAGAAGGCCTTCCGGTTTGTGATCGCCGGTTCGGATGCCACCGTACGTCCGCCGAACTATCCCGGTCTTGGGCGAATCCAGGGCCGAGATCGGCGCTTCTCGGCTCCATTCGACCAGCAGATCGGGCAGGTCGTCGACGCAGGTCCCCTGATAGAGTTGGCGGGTCTTGAGCACCCTTCGAACGGCGGGGCGGCCGGTGGCCACGTTCACGAGCGCCAGCAGGTCGCGGCTCAAGGCCTCGCACAGCGCGTCGTACTCGGGGCCGGGTCTCACCCGTCCGTGTGGCTCGCGGCCGGCCACGTTGATCCGGATTCCCGCGCAGGCGTCGCTACTCAGCACGCGGAAGCTTCGGCGGGTCGTGATGTCCTCCTTGATGGCAGGGACCGCCGCCACCGCGGTGCGGACGGCCTTCTTGACCGGCCGCAGGAGATTCCGGACGCCGAGGGGGGGCCAGCTCCGGGCCCACCCGAGAACGCGAGCGACGCCCGGCCGCGCCGTCAACGGCCTGCCCTTCTCGAGGCGCCGGAGGATCTCGTTCAGCATGAGCGTCCCGTCGTAATGCGGCCCCATGCCATGACTGGCGAAGACGAACACGGTCGTCTCGGGCCCGACCTGCTGGAGGAGCTGACCGACCGCGGCGTCGATGGCGACGTAGACCTGTTGGATGGGGTTGCCAACCGCACCGGCCATCTCGGGGTCATGCCGCGGGTGGCTGGGGTCGTGCAGGTGCCAGGCCTGATGACCAACGCAGTGGCTTTCGGTGAACACGGAGATCAGCAGGTCCCATTCGTTCTTTTCCAGGAAGTACCGGGTCAGTGCGGCCTTTCGGGCCACGCTGGCCAGCAGGCCGTCGCGAAGCTCCGCATAGTCGGCCGCGGTGCGTCGCGTGATATTGCACCAGGATCCGCCGGGCGAAACACTGGCATCCCTACCTCGGCCGAACCGCGCCGTGATCTCGGAGGCCAGGGATGTCGGCCAGGTGCTGAAGCCGAGGTCGGGGTCGTGGGTCGCCCAGTCCACGAGCTGGATGCCGTTGACGTCCGGCGACGTGCAGGTCTTGGGGACGTCGATGATGGTGACCCGGCGACCGCGGCGGCTCAGGATAATCCAGAACGGTTCCGCCTTGATGTCTTGCGGCCGAAAATCGTAGAAATCGTAGGTCCCTGTCCGCAGCTGAACGGGGGAGAAGCGCCCGTGCCGTCCCGGCGACACTCCCGTCGAGAAGGAGGGCCATATTGCGCCGACGTACAGGCCCGGTGGGGCGGCCGTGATCGCCCAGGCTCCCCTCTCGAGCAGGCCGCGGAACGTCGGCAGTACGCCGGCCTGGGCCCACTCCAGGACGAGATCCTTGTCCATGGCATCGACGCCCAGGACGATGGTTCTCGACGCGTTCTCCATGATCGGCCCTCCCAAACTGCGGTGGGAGAGCCTAATGGCCGCACGACACATTGTCCATGGGCCAGGTGACCTACGGAGGGGTCGGATGCTCGAAGTCCGTGATCTGGCAGTGCAGTTTGGCGGCGTCAGGGCGCTCGCCGGCGTGAGCTTCGACGTCCGTCCGGGGACGATCACCAGCCTGATCGGGCCCAACGGCGCCGGCAAGACCACCGCGTTCAACGCCATCACCGGCTACCTGCGCCCCGCCCGCGGACGCATCACCTACGACGGGGCGCCGATCACCGGGCTCCGCCCGTCCGCGATCGCCCGGCGCGGGGTGGTGCGCACGTTCCAGAAGACGAGCGTCTTCCCCGCGCTGAGCGTGACCGACAACGTGATGATCGGCCTTCACCTGCAAGGCACGGCGGGCCTCGGCAGCGTGCTGGCCGGCCGGCGTCAGGTGCGGGAGGAGGACGCTCGCCTGACCGGGGAGGCCGAAGCTCTGCTCGCCTTCGTCGGCCTCGGCCATCGCCGGAGGGAAGTCGCCAGCGCGCTGCCCTACGGCGAGCAGCGTCTCGTCGAGCTGGCCGTGGCGCTCGCCGCCCGGCCCGCGCTCCTGCTGCTCGACGAGCCGGGTGCGGGCATGGCCGGCGCCGAAAAGGCGGCAGTCAGCGCGCTGATCCGCCGGATCTGCGAGCAGGGCGTGACGGTGCTGCTCGTCGAGCACGACATGCGGATGGTCATGGGCATCTCTGACACCGTGATTGTCCTCAACCACGGCGTCGTCATCGCCGAAGGGCCGCCGGGGGCGATCCAGTCCCACCCCGAGGTCATCCGCGCCTACCTCGGCGTCAGTCCGGGGGGAGCCGGTGCTGCTCCGGCTTGAAAGCCTGCACGCGACCTACGGGCCGATCGCCGCGCTCCGCGGCCTCGACCTCGAGGTCAACGACGGCGAGCTGGTCTGTCTGATCGGCGCCAACGGCGCCGGCAAGACCTCCACGCTGCGGGCGATCTCGGGCCTGCTGCGGCCCTCCGCCGGCCGCATCCTCTTCGACGGGAGCGAGATCCAGGGTCGTGAACCCGCCGATATCCTGGAATCAGGTATCGCCCACTGCCCGGAGGGCCGGCGCGTCTTTCCGTATCTGACGGTGCAGGAGAACCTGGCGATGGGCGCTTACGTGCGCCGGGATGGCCGGGCCGTCGCCGAGGACCTGGAGCGCGTGTGCGCGCACTTCCCGATCTTGGCCGACCGCCGCCGCCAGATGGCGGGCACGCTCTCCGGCGGCGAGCAGCAGATGTTGGCCATCGGCCGCGCCCTCATGGCTCGCCCCCGCCTCATTCTCTTCGACGAGCCGTCGCTCGGGCTGGCGCCGACCGTGGTGGAGACGACGTTCGGGATCATCGCCGACATCCGGCGCCGGGGCACCACGGTGCTCATGGTCGAGCAGAACGCCTATCTGGCGCTTCGGATGGCCGACCGCGCCTACGTGATGGAGACGGGGCGCATCGTGCTGGCCGGCCGGGCCCGCGACCTATTGGACGACGACCACGTCCGCCGCGCGTACTTAGGAGGGTGAGAGCCTCGGAGGTTTCGCCCCCCTTCCGATACCTCCCCCCAGAACCGGCTTGCGCCGGCGGAGCCGGCGCTCGAACAGCGGCAAGGCCAGGCGGAAACCAGGCCAGCTCCGCGCTCAGGGAGGCGACGTCGCCGATGACGATGGTCGCTGGCGGCTCCAGGCGGGCCTCCCGCGCCTTGACGACGATGTCGCGAAGCGTCCCGGTGACAATCTGCTGCAGCGCCGTGGTGCCCCCGCGGACCACGGCCACCGGCGTGTCGGGCCGCCGACCCGAAGCCAACAGCGTGTGCACGATGCGGGGCAAGCCGGCCAGGCCCATCAAAACCACGAGCGTGTCCACCGCCTCGCCCAGCCGCGCCCAGTCCACACGCGATGCGTCCTTGCCGCATTCGTGGCCGGTGACGACGGCAAACGAGGACGACAGGCGGCGGTGGGTCAGAGGGATGCCGGCATAGGCGGGCACGGCGATCGCCGCGCTGACGCCGGGCACGACCTCGAACGGGATGCCCGCGGCGGCCAGCGCCTCGGCCTCCTCCCCGCCCCGTCCGAACACGAACGGGTCGCCGCCCTTGAGCCGGACGACGCGGCGGCCTCGGCGGGCGTGAGCGATGAGCAGGGCGTTGATTTCGTCCTGGTCGAGGGCGTGGACGCCGGTCGCCTTGCCGGCGAAGAGGCGGAGGGCGCGGCGCGGGGCCAGCGCTAACAGGCGCGGGTCGACGAGCCGGTCGTAGACGACGACGTCGGCCTGACGCAGGCGCCGGCGCCCTCGTAGCGTGAGCAGCCCGGGATCGCCGGGCCCGGCGCCGACGAGCGCGACCGTGCCGGTCCGCATCAGGCGACCCCCAGCCGCTCGAGCAGGTGCCGGCGCGCTTCGTCGCGCCGCCCGGCCGCGACGAGGCTGCGAAGATCCGGGCCGAGCGCCCGATGCCACGTCTCGGGGTCCGGCGAGCGACGCCGGACGCGCAGCTCACGTCTCACGTCGCGCACCAACTCAGCCAGCGCCGCGTACTCCGGGGGCAAGTGCGCCTCCAGCTCCTCGCGGATGATTCGAGCCAGCGCCGGGCTCGTGCCGTCGGTCCCCACCGCAACGGTGAGCGGGCCGCGCCGGACCACCGCGGGCAGGATGAAGTCGCAGTGGGCGGGATCGTCCGCAGCGTTCACCCACACGCCTCGTTCCCGCCCTTCGCGCGCGACGGCGCCGTTCACCGCGCCGTCGTCTGTGGCCACGAATGCCAGGGCGAACCCGGCCAGATCCCCGGCCCGATATTGCTGGGACTTGTAACCGATGCGCCCGGCCGCAGCCAGCCCGTGCAGGGTCGCCGTCAGGTCCGGACTGACGACGGTCACTGCGGCCCCCGCCGCGACCAGCCCCTGGACCTTGCGTTCGGCCACCGGCCCGCCCCCGATCACCAGACAGCGTCGTCCAGCCAGCTCCACGAACAGCGGGTAATAGCTCATGACCGCGCTGCGGCCTTCCCGCGATCCAGGTGATCGGCGATCGCGTGGACGAGGGCGCCCATCGTGCCCTTGACGGGTTGGATCGTTGGCGTCACGCCGACCTCTCCGAGCGCGGCCGCGCAGACGGGACCGATGGCGGCGACGGTGACGCGCTCGCGCAGGGCGGCGAGGAGCTTCTCGCGAGCGCCAAGGCGGCCGGCCACCGTCAGCACATTTCGAACCTGGGGCGAGCTGGTGAGGGCGAGGACATCGATGCGTCCGCCAATGAGATCGTGGACGAGGCGCTCCAGCGGCGACTCGTCCTCCGGCAGCGCCCAGTCGTAGAGCGGGATCTCGAGCACTGTCGCCCCACACGCCGTGAGCCCCTCGACGAGGGCGATGTTGTCCTCGCCGTAGAGCTGGACGGCGACCACGCTGTCGGCCAGGTGCCGGATCGGGGTCAGCTCGGCGAGCAGCGCCTCGGACGTGGGCTCCTTCGGGATGAGGTCGATCCGCACCCCGGCCTCACGGAGCACCGCGACCGGCTTGGGCCCGCGGGCGCAGACGAACATGCCGGCGAGCGCCCGGAGCAGCACCTCGCGCTTGCCCGCCTCGGCGGCGAGCTCGAGGAAGGCGCGGGCCCCCACCCCGGTGAGAAAGACGATGACGCCGACGGCATCGGCACAGATCAGACCCAGCGCGATCCGGGCCGGGCGCCGGTCCCGGCGGGGAATTTCCCGCACCGCCGGGGCCGAGTACGGGACGCCGCCGAGCTTCACGACGAGACTTGCCAGCTCGGTGGCCCGGCGCGCTTCGGTGAGAGCGATCGTCTTCCCGCGGAGCGACGCCACCAAGGCTGCAGGTCAGCCATCCACCGCATGGGGCGGGCGGCCCGGTGAGGAGTCACGCGCGACGGCGGTGACCTGCTCGCCGGCCAGGTACACCCGCAGCTCCTCGTCGCGGTGGCGGGCGCAGAACTCCCGGAAGTTTTCGCCGGGCAGGCGCCAGCCGAGGTAGGCGGTGAGCAGCCGCTCGATCGCCGCCGGCACCTCGTCGGCAGCGACGCGGTAGCCAATCGGCCGGGCCGCGGCCTGGTGTCGCCCGAGACCGCCGCCCACGCAGAAGTAGTAGGCATCGACCAGCGCGCCGCCAACCTTGGTCTTCTTACCCTCGATCCCGATGTCGGCGATCCAATGCTGGCCGCAGCTGTTGGGGCACCCGGTGACGTGGATTTTCACGTGCTCCTGGAAGCCCGGGAGCCGCCGCTGGAGGTCGTCGACCAGCCGGCGCGCGAAGCCCTTGGTTTCGGTGAGCGCGAGCTTGCAGAACTCGCTCCCCGTGCAGGCGATCGTCCCTCGCCAGAATGGTGAAGCGTCGAGCGGGAGCCCGGCCGCCTCCAACGCGTGGGCCAGTGCCCCCGCCCGCGAGCGTCGCACGTTGACGATGACGATGTTCTGCATGTTCGTCGTCCTGACCTCGCCGCTGCCGTAGCGGTCGGCCAGGTCGGCCACGGCCCGCAGTTCGGACGGCCCGATCCGGCCCCGCAGCACGGCCGCGCCGGCGTAGACGTAGTCCGCCTGCTTCTGCGGATGAATGCCGACGTGGTCGCGATAGACGTCGTCGGGCGGATCGTCGGCTGGCGCCGGTTCCAGCGCGCTATCGATCCGTTCCTCCAGCGCACCGAGGAAGCGCGCTGCCGTCCACCCGTGGTTCAGGAACAGGAACTTGAGTCGGGCCTTCTCGCGGTTCTTCCTCAGCACCTCGCTGTCGCGGAAGATCTCCGAGATACCGCGGACGATCGGCAGCACCTGGGGCCAGCGCACGAAGGCGGGAAGGCGCACGCCGAAGTGCGGGTCCGTGGAGAGACCCCCGCCCACCCGCACCGAGAAGCCGACCTCGCCGGAAGCCGGATGGCGCAGCGCCGTGATCCCGACGTCGTTGATTTCGGGATAGGAGCACCACGCGCGGCAGCCGGTGACGGAGATCTTATACTTCCGCGGCAGGTTGTAGAAGTCCGGGTTGCCGTTCAGCAGGCGCGTGACGGCCTGCACGAGGGGCGAGGCATCCACGATCTCGTCGGCATCGACCCCGGCCAGGGGACAGCCCGTGACATTGCGCGTATCGTCGCCGCAGGCCCCCATGGTAGTGAGGCCCACGCGCCACAGCGCCTGGAAGATCTCCGGGATGGCTTCAATGGCCACCCAGTGGAGCTGGATATTCTGCCGGACGGTGATGTCGGCCACGCCGCGGCCGTGGCGCTCGGCCAGATCGGCGATCACGCGGGCCTGGTGTGACAGCAACATGCCGTTCGGGATCCGGATCCGGACCATGAAGTACGGTGTGGCCCGCCCCTCACCGCCCACGCCGCCGACGGCCCCGGCGCCGTCCCCCTGGGTGTAGACGCCCCACCAGCGGAAGTACGTGTTCCACTCGGGCGGGATCGCCGCGCGGCCTTCTCGGGCGAAGCGGGCGATCTCATCCCAGGCCTCCCAGGGATTCAACTCGCGCTTGAGTCGCTCGGCCCGCTGAGCCTTCGTCTCCTTCTCTTGGACGCTCATTGCCCTCTCCCGGGGACGGGAATGGGCGGAAGGTACTATTGTCGACCGGGAAAGTCAATAATGATGATTTATCTAGTAATTATGCCTTGTTAGGTGAACAGGACTACCGCTCGAGAGGGAGATCTACCCGGTTGCCCCACTCGGCCCAGGACCGGTCGTACCCCACCAGGCGGGGGTAACCGAGCAGGCGCAGGACGAAGTAGCTGTGGGAGGCGCGGTGATGGGTTTGGCAGTACGTCACGACGGTCTTGTCCGGCGTCACGCCCGCGGCCGAGTACATTGCACGCAGCTCGGCGAGCGGCTTGAAGGTCCCGTCCGAGCGAAGGTTTCCCTCCCAATCGATGTTCATGGCGCCCGGAATGTGGCCGCTCCGCGCCGCACGCACGTCCGTGCCCTGGTACTCGGCGGCCGAACGCGAGTCGAGGAGGACGAGGCTCGGATCGCCGAGCCGGCGCGCCAGCCACTCCGCTGTGGCAACGCCTTCGGGGCGCATGGAGACGCGGTAGGTGGTGGGCTCGACCGTCGCCGGCTTCGTCGTCACTGGCGCCCCCGCCCGGCGCCAGGCCTGGATACCTCCGTCGAGCAGCGCCACGCGCGGATGAGAAAACACGTCGAGCGTGAAGAAGAGACGCGAGGCGTGCAGGCCGCCCGCGTCGTCGTAAATGACCACGAACGTCTTTGGCCCGATGCCGAGCGCGCCGAACAGCCGTGCCGCCTCCTCCGGGGTGGGGAGCCTGAATCCTCCCGCCGGCACGGCGATGCGGGCGTCATTCACGTGGAGGTAGACGGCGCCCGGAAGATGGCCGCGCTCGTAGTCGGCCGGCTGGCTCACCATGTCAATGATACGAAGGTCGCGATCAGCGAGGTGATCCTTGAGCCCGGCGACATCCACCAGGAGTCCCGGCACCGGGGCCCCTCCCGCGCTCATCACGACCACCAGTACGAGCGCCAGCATTGCGACGCGGCTCGTCTTCATCCTCCCGTTCCTCCGTTCTTCGGTCTCGGTATACCACCTCGGCGGCCCCGGCACTGCCATGATCTCCCAGTCGCGGGAGGAACTCCCGGCATCGAGCCTGGGCTGTGCCGCCTAACATCCTGACTTTCCAGCGATTGTAAAGTGGCAAATGCCTTGCTGATCCCTTTGCACCAGCGACGAGCCTTTGGTGTCAGGGAGGTCGGGATGCGATTGGAACAGACCGGTTTTTACAAGGCGCTGGCGAGGGCGGGTGACGGCGTCATGGTGGCCGACACCAATGGACGCATCCTCCTCTGGAATCGAGCCGCCGAGCGGCTGCTCGGGTGGGGATCGGCTGAAGCGCTCGGGCGCAGCTGCTGCGAGGTGTTCGAAGGACACCGGGACAATGGTCGCGCCTGCACCGACGATTGCACCGTGATGGCGGCCGCCAACAAAGGCGAAGCGATCGAGAGCTTCGACATGCAGACGCTCACGAAGGCCGGCCGCGATGTCCGCCTCAACGTGAGCACGCTGGCCCTGCCGCCCGATGCCGGCTCCGGCGCGCTGGTGATTCACCTGTTCCGGGACTCGCTGCCGCGGACCGCGCCGCTGCAGAACCGCGCGGCCCGAGAGCCACAGGCCAACGGCAACGGGGCGACTGGGCCGCTGACCCCGCGCGAGCTGGAGGTCCTGCGACTCCTGGCCAAAGGCGCCAACACGAAGATGGCGGCCGATGAGTTGAAGGTGAGCCCGGCCACCGTCCGAAACCACGTCCAGAACCTGCTCGGCAAGCTCGAGGTGCACAGCCGCCTGCAGGCCGTCGCCTACGCGACGGCCCACGGCCTCGTCTAGGTCGCTGACGAAGGCGGTCAGCATCCAGCTCACGACGCTCACAATGAGGGCGCCGAAGACCGCCGACCAGAAGCCGTGAATCTCGAATCCCTCCACGAGCGCCGAGGTGAGCCAGAGGCAGAGACCGTTCAACACGAAAAGGAAGAGACCCAGGGTCAGCACCGTCACCGGTAGCGTGAGAATCAGGAGCACCGGACGCACGACGGCGTTGACGAGCCCGAGCACCAGGCCGGCCCCCAGCGTGGGCAGAATGCCGGCGACGGTGATGCCCGGGACGATGGCGGCGGCCAGGTAGATGGCCGCCGCGTTGATCACGACGCGGAGCAGGAAGCCCACGGCGGCCAGCTTATCGCACCCATCGCCAGCGCGGGTCCCGCGTATAATCGAGCCGTCGTTCACGGCCAACGAGGAGTGCCGATGAAACGGATCAGACGCATCCTTCACCCCACCGACTTCTCCTCCGCCTCACGGCCAGCGCTGGCCTGGGCCGTGGACCTGGCCAAGAGGACGAAGGCCAGCCTGACGCTCGTCCACGTGATGACTCCGGTGGTCCCCATGGTCGGCGAGGGCTACGTCTCTCCGCAGGCGTGGGCCGACCTCCAGCGGCAGATGCGGGCCCGCGGGCAGCGGGAGCTCGACAAGCACGCCGCCCGGGCAAGAAAAGCGGGCGTGCGCGCGACGGCCCTGCTGCTCGAGGGCACGCCGGCCGATCGCATCGTCCGGGCGGCCCGGTCCCGGCGCGCCGATCTCATCGTGATGGGCACGCACGGGCGCGGCGCGCTCGCCAAGCTGTTCCTCGGGAGTGTCGCCGAGCGGGTGATTGGCACGACCCCCTGCCCGGTGCTGACCGTCCGGGCGCGTTAGCCAATCGCCGGGCGCCAGGCGCGGTGCCGAGGTCCTCGCGCTTCTTGATGTTCGGCCTGGTCACCCCCCACCGCCCGCGCGGACCCTGGCCCGCCTGCGAGAGCGTCCCGTTCCTGCGAGCACGTTTCACATAATGTTCCGTCCTTTCCGGCCCAAGCCAGTGCAATCGGCGATGGTGGCGCGGCTCGAGCGCGGCCGGAAGGGCAGCTGTGTAGTACAGTCACCACGTGAAGCCTATTCTCGTCACCGGCGCCGCCGGCTTCGTCGGTTTGAACGTCACCCGCGTCCTGGCCACGCGCGGGCACCGCGTGGTGGCCCTCGACCACCGCTCGCCCGACCAGCCCGTCTACCGCTTCCTGGCCGGCGTCGCCGACCGCGTGGCATGGGTGAGGGGTGACGTTCGCGACAGCCTCAGCATCCTGCAGCTCCTGCGCGCCCACGGTGTCGGTCGCATCGTCCACGCCGCCGCGGTGACGGCGACCCGCCCCGACTGGGAGCAGGAGCGCGCCGCGGACCTCTTCGCCGTAAATCTCCTGGGGACGATCGCCACGCTGCAGGCGGCCAAGACGGCCGAGGCCGATCGCGTGATCCTGGTGAGCTCCGGCGCAGCGGTGGGCTTCGGACCGCCCGACCAACCCGTGCCCGAAGAGGCGCCGGCGACCCCCACGGAGCTCTACGGAATTTCCAAGTATGCCGCCGAGCGGGCCGCCATTCGTCTGCGCGAGTTGCTCGATCTCGACATCATCATCGTGCGCATGGCCCAGCCATACGGCCCCATGGAGCGACCGAGCCCCGACCGAGCGGCGCTGTCGCCGATCGCCGAGTGGGTCGAGTCCGTGGCCGCCGGCCGACCTATCGAGACACCCACGCTCGATGGCGCCCGGGACTGGATCTACGTCGAGGACGTCGCCGACGCCTACGCGCGGCTCGTGGAGGCCGAGGGCCTCCGCCACGTTCTCTACAACCTCGGCCCTGGTGCCGATGTCCCCGTCCGGGAGGTTCTTGACGCCATTCGGCGCGCCTGGCCTCGAGCCGAAGTCGTAGTCCGCGAGGAGCTGGCCGCGAACCCCAACCTCGCCGCCCATCGGCGGCGCGGACCGCTGGAGGTTCAGCGGCTGGCCGATGAGCTGAAGTTCCAGCCTCGCTTCGACATCACCAGCGGCATCGCCCGCTACTGTCGATGGATTGACGCCGGCCGCGGAGCGCCGGGCAAGGATCTCGGCCCGTAACGTCGCCAGCCACCGACGTCGCCGGCTTGGCCGCACGCTCGTTCGAGACGAGTTGTTCGACCTCGCTCTGTATCGCGCGCTCCGCCCAGTCGCTCAGGGCGACTTGCGTCGCATCCTGGACGAGCTGATCCCCATCGAGACTCGCCACGCCGCTTTCTGGCAGGAGTTTTTCGGGACCGACATCCGTAGGCTCGACCCGTGGCGGCGTCTCAAGCTCCGGCTCCTGACCGGAGTTTGCCGGCTCTTTGGGGCGCCGGCGATCCACCTCGTCCTGGAGGCGATCGAGATCTACGGCGTGCGGAAATACCTCACCCTCTGGGAGCGATATCGGAGCGCGCGCCTGGGCGAGGCGGCGCGGAGAATCCTCGAAGACGAGCTGCGCCACGAGGACCAGGTGGTGAGCGCATCGATCGAGCGCCGTGTCGACCCGGAGAGCGTGCGCAGCCTCTTTCTCGGCTTCAACGACGGGCTGGTCGAGATTCTGGGCGCGGTGAGCGGCTTCTTCGCCGCCTTCGCCGACGCCGCGTCGATCCTGGTGGCCACCTCAACGAGATGACACGACTGGAGCAGGACCGGCGCGCGTTCCTGGGCGAGGCCCCCGCGGCGGGCGAAGCGACAGCGCGCCCCTTGCGCTCGGCGGTGCTGGTCGGTGTCTCCTACCTGCTGGGCGCGCTAGTGCCGGTGCTGCCGGTGGCCCTGGGAACCCGTACGGTGGCGGTGTCGCTGGTGACCGGCGCGCTGGTGACCGTCGTCGTCTCGGCGATCCTGGCGTTCCTGAGTGGCATGAAGGTGGGCCGGCGGCTTCTCACCAACGTGACCATCCTGGCCGCCGCCGTCGCCGTCACCTCCGTCATCGGCCTGGCCGCCCGGCACATCTGGGGCATCTCGGTGACGTAAGGGGGAGTGCGGTGGCAGCTGGTGGTCGTGGACAACGCCAGTACCGATGGGACCCGGGCGATTGCGCTGAGCTTCGCCGATCGTCTGCCGTTGACCTATCTTTTCGAGCGCCACGTGGGCCAGAACCGCGCGCGGAACGCGGGCCTGTCTGCCCTGGAAGGCGATCTCCTCGTCCTCACCGACGACGACGCCGTCCCCCGCCCAGACTGGTTGGTCGAGCTGCGGACTGCGGCCGATCGCCATCGCGAGTTCGCGATGTTCGGTGGCACCGTGCTACCCCGGTGGGCGCGCCCTCCTGAACGGTGGCTTCTCCACTGGGTGCCAGGACCCACCTTCGCGATCACCGATCGCTCGCTGCCGGCCGGCCCCGTGAAATCCAGCTTTGTCAATAGCCCCAACATGGCCCTGCGAACGGACATCTTCCGAGCGTCGTATCGGTTCGACGAGCGCATCGGCCCCGATGGCACGTCGATCTACGCCATGGGAAGCGAGACAGAGTTGACGCGGAGGCTCACGGCGCAGGGCTTGCGCGCCTGGCACTGTCGGGAGGCGATCGTCGAGCACATCATCCGCCCGCATCAGATGACGAGGAGGTGGGTGCTCGGACGCGCATTCAAATACGGACGGGGCCAGTTTCGTTTGGCGCTGAAGGATCCCCGACCGGGACGGCGACGGCGGCGGCGCGCCGCACCAGTACGGCTACTGGCCAGCCTCGGCCTTCGTTGCCTCCGCCTCGCCGACGCGAAGTGCCGGGGGAGGCCCCGCACCGCTAGCGCCGCGCCCGACCCACCTCGAGAGGCGCGAGGTCTCGTAGGGGGTTGGCGGTGTGGTGCGCCTGGCAGGAGTCGAACCTGCGACCCTCGGAATGCGCGGCAAAGCTCAAGAGCCCGTACCCATCTCATTTCTTCATAAGAAGTTCAAGCCCATCGGCGCATGCTCGGGCTACAGCAGAGCCAGCCTTTTCTTGCCCGGGCATCTTATCCCAGCCACCTTTTTCAATGACTTCAGCTCTCTGCCAGCTACTTACTTCCCCGAGTTCTTTGAGTTTCGCTTCATGGTTCGGTTGCTTCATAAATTGGGCGACGCAGATCGCCGCCTGACTCGCCAAGACCGCCTCGTGGGTCATCGTGCGGGTAGTGCCGGCGGTTGTCCAGCCACCCCATGCAAAGCCGATGATCATTGCGATGACTGCCCCACAAATAAGGCCCCACACTCCATACTTAATCTTCGCTGTACTCTCTGGCTTCATTGCCAAGACCTCCTGCACCGGGATTTCCGATATGGAGCCATTCCGCCGCTCATGGCGGCGTCCACCGAGCGGACCGTCCCGTCAGTCAACTCGTTCACGGTTCCCGACACGTTGACGGCGGTGCGTCTGGCAGACCCGGGGGCTGCCCATTTCCGCCGATCCCTGTACGGCCCTCCGTATCACGTCGGATGCCACGCGAGTCGCTCGATGCGCCCGCGAGGATCTTCCCAAAAAGGCGCTGCGTCAAGTGGCTCCCGGCCAATTGGAGCCTGAAGTACTCGGCATGTCGCACGAGACGCCCGCCGGTCTTGAAGAGCCGCTGCGGCCGGCTTGTCAGGGACCAGCTCTGGATGGTGACGGGCAGGGCGAGCGGCGCAGGAGATTGCCCAAGTCGTAGGCCATGCCCCCGAGCAGGAGGCGGCGGGGGTCATGCGGGCGCCCCGTTGTCCGCGTTCTGTCCGCGTCCGCGATACACCGAGGTGCAGCGCGCTGCACGACCGCGCATTGGAAGGGCTGGAGAACTACGCGGAGTTGCGCGAGAAGTGGTGCGCCTGGCAGGAGTCGAACCTGCGACCCTCGGATTAGAAGTCCGACGCTCTGTCCAACTGAGCTACAGGCGCATCAGGTAATTACATTACACCGCCCCGGTGCGCCGTGACGAGAGCAACTGCGGTCGGGCTAGGACCGCGAGCCCCTCATGGCCGCCGTACCTGGTTGGTGGTCCACGCTCGGAGCTGGCTCTGGACCTCGGCCAAGAGAATCTCCGGTGAGCACGGCTTGACGAGATACGCGTCGCAGCCCGCGCTGCGCGCGACGTCGGCCGTCTGCTTGACGCCCGTGCCCGTAACGGCAATGATGCGTGCGTCCCGGGTGCGCTCATCGGTTTTCAGGCGCCGCGTCAGCTCCCATCCGCTCATCCGGGGCATGGTCTAATCCATCACGACGACGGCGGGACGGTGCAACAGGGCCTTGGCGAGGCCATCCTCGCCGTTGACCGCGGTCTCGACCTGAAAGCCGGAGACTCGGAGAAGCTCGGCATACATAGTGCGGTTGTCCTCGTTGTCCTCCACCACGAGGATCAGCGGCGCTTGTGCCGCGAGGTCGGGATTGGGCATTCGCTCTGTTGACCGGCGACGGTAGAGAGAGTACCTGACTAGACCGGGGTGTGGTCAAGGCAAGCCGACGCCTCGGAACCCCTTTTTCTCAGTGCTTGTAAATACTTCTCCCCGGGGCTAGGATCTCGTTGTTCCCTGGCGCCCGCTGCGCGGAGGGGAGATTGAGATGGCTGAATCTCCACGATGCGGCGTCTGCGGGCGCCCGGTCCTCCCCACCGACGCCACGACCCATCGCCAGGGGCTACTCGTCCACGTGGCCTGCGTCGGAGCCCGGAAACCTGAGGCCAAGATCGATGGGCCCATGAAGAACCGCAGGGATGCCCACGGCCTTCCCCTGTGCCCGGTGTGCGACCAGCGGATCGGCGTCACCGAGGCCGCGGCGCGTGTGGGCGAGTACATGGTCCATATCGGCTGTACGCCAGAGGCTCGACGACGCCGGGACCGCGCATCATCGCAGTAGCCGTCCGACCTCCGGCACGCATGCGCGGCCAGGCCTCACGGACTTCGGGTCAGACGGAGGAGGTTCACCAGGACGCATACGCAGCAGGGCGCGCTGGCATCGCGGCTGCAACCTCAGCCCAGCATGGAAGCCTTCGAGAGGCTCCTGCGGCATTCGGAAGAGATCATTCAGGAATCGCGGAGCGCGAGCTGCGAGAGCGGCGACTGCAATAGGCGCGGCCGCCAGTGGCCGGGCGCTGGCCAGTTCAGGGCCACTCCTGGCCAGAATCTGTGCAAGGGTAGAGGGCAGCTGGACGCAACCGCCCTCGACTTGCCGTGTCCGTCGCGGGCGCCGTTCCTGCCGGAGTGGCAGGGGTCAGCCGCCGGTATGATCGCGGGCGAAACCCGATTTCACCCGCAGATAGCGCCGGACCCGCCCGAGGTGCCAGGCCACCGCCGCGGACGCCGACTCCCGCCGAGAGCCAGCACGTTCGCGGCGCAGCGGCTTTGGCGCGCCTCTTGCGAAGCGCTCGTCGACCATGGCGACCGTCTACGCGAACGATCAGCCGCGAGCTATCGGCCGCAGGCGCCCCCGGATCGCGATGCTCGGCGGCGAGATCGGCACGCGCGCCGCTTGGGCGGTCGCGCTTTCGATGAGCGCGGACACCACGACGGTTGGTCGTGCCGAAACCCAGATACCGGCGTTGGTGGATTTCCGCCCTGACGTGGTGGTCGTCGACACGGCCGCGCTCCCGGCCGAGGTGGTGGCGCTCACGGAGGTCCTGAAATCGCACTCTGCGTGGTCGGTGGTCCTGGGGCCGTTCGACATCAACACCGTCGCGGGACAGGCCGTGTGCCTGCTGGAGCGGCGGCAGCTCGGACCCGTTTTCCTACCGCGCTTCTCGCCCTACGTCGTCAACGTCATGGAGCACTTCGCCCGGCTCTACCAGACCTCACCCTCCGTCGACTCCCTGGCCGGGATCGCCGGCGTCTCGCGAAGCCATCTCACCCACGGCTTCCGGGCCGAGACGGGCCTGGCCGTGATGGAATACTTGGTGGCCATGCGTGTACGGGTCGCGAAGGAGCTCCTTCGAGAGACGGAACTCAAACTGGAGCACGTCGCCCACCTTCTCGGGTTCTGTGATGCCTCCCACTTCTCGCGCGTGTTCCACGCCTACACCGGACGGCGGCCGGGACACTATCGGCGGGCGTTCCGCCTGGGGCGCGCCGGGGAGGAAGCGCCGGACGCCGGAGAGCGCTTGATCAGGCGGGCGGGTTTTCTTGACGTTTGCGGATGACGACGAGTCCGATCGAGCGGTAGCCGTCCCGGGCCGGCAAGCGCCGGTCACGTCTCCGCCGCTCAGGGTCGTGAGGCCGACGGCCCTGGCGCCGCTCTGCCCGCCGACGGTCGGGCAGGACCTCTACCTTCTTGTCGCCGCGGAATCGCTGCTGGAGATACTTGTAGAGCTCGCCCTCTCCGGGCGACACGATGATGAGGTATTGGACCGGGCCTGCAGGCCCTCGTCCCTCCATGTGTGGAGATCGGTGGCAAGAAACCTGCCGGAGCGTCCGCCCTCATGTTCTCGCACGCTTCGATCGCACACGGCCGGTCGATTGACGAGAGGGCACACAGCCTGGCAAGGACGACGGAGGTTCTCCGGGGATCAGTCTTCGCCGGCCGCAGCATCCGCACGCGACCTCATGCGGTCGCGGAGCGCCAGCCACTCGGCGTAGGGATCGATCGCGGTCTCGAGCCGCTTGCGCAGGATCAGACGCCCGGCTCCGTAGAGCATCAGGATCACGCCGCCCAGGGGAGCCACCAAGAGAGCGGCGGTCAGCAGCCACATCATCCTGCTGTTCTTGAGAGCCATTGTCGCGCCTCTGCAGCGTTACTAAGCAACCGCCAGACCAAAGCGGAGTGATGGCTAAGCAGCGGATTTTGTGGAGGCGCGACGTGGGGCGACCGGCGCGTCGCCGGGCCCGTGGAGAACCTCCTGGCTAAACCTGGGGCCTCAGGGAGGGCCGGGACGCGCCCGGCACGTCGCTAGAGGGACTGCAGGACGATGGCCTCCTCGGCCAGGGCGATGGCGAACTTGGCCTTGCGGACCGCATCGGCGTGGTCCCGCTTGGTCCGGGCCTTCTCATGGTGGGCCTTGGCTTCGGCGAGGAACTTCTTGGCTTCTTCGATGAGCGCGCGGTTGTCCGCGTTGGCTTTGCCCTCGGCCTTCTGGATCAGGTCCTCGGCTTGCTTGATGACGACCGGGCAGTTGAACGCCGACGTGGGGGACACGCTGGCCAGCGCCAAGCCGATCGTCAACGCGAGCGCGACTGCGAGACTTCTCATCCGCGGCCCCTTCGTGATGGGAAGAGACGGGTGGTCGGGGTGAGAGGATTTGAACCTCCGACCCCCTGCTCCCAAAGCAGGTGCGCTACCAGGCTGCGCCACACCCCGAGTTACGCTCCGGCCCGACGAGTATAGCACTCGCGTATCAGCCCCCGGGCCGCGGCCACCGCGCGCCCCCGCGCACTCACCGTCGCCTTGTCCTCGTCCGACAGCTCGGCGAACGTCCGGCCCAGGGGCGGGTAGAAAAAGATCGGGTCATAGCCGAAGCCGCCCGCGCCCCGCCGCGCCTCGAGGATCATTCCCTCGGCGACCCCCTCTACCAGTTGCTCGGACCCACCGGGATCCACGATGGCGATCACGGTGCGGAAGCGGGCTCGGCGCGCGGCCGCCGGTACCCCCTGCAGCGCGTCGAGCAGCCGCTGGCAGCGGGCGGCGTCATCCCATCCGACGCCGCCGAAGCGGGCCGAGTGGATGCCCGGCTCGCCCCCCAGCGCGTCCACCTCGAGCCCCGAGTCGTCGCCGAGGGCCAGCGCGCCCGTCAGGCGCGCCGCTGTCCGCGCCTTGAGCAGCGCGTTGGCCGCATAGCTCTCGCCCGTCTCCTCGGGCAGCACCGCGCCGGGCCACCGGGCGAGCGTCTCGATCTCGAACGGCAGATGGGCGAGCAGACCGACGAGCTCTCGTCCCTTGGCGGGGTTGAGCGTGGCCAGGACCAGGAGCGGCTTAGAGGACGAACGTCCGCTCGTGGCGCGCGTCGAGGGCCCGCCGCTGCAGGGTGACGAGGCGACGGATGCCGGCGCCGGCCAGCTCGAGCATCTCGGCCAGGCGGCCATGGCTGAAGGTCAAACGCTCGGCCGTCCCCTGGACCTCGACGAACTCGCCGCTGCCGGTCATCACGATGTTCATGTCCACCTCGGCGATCGAGTCCTCGGCGTAGTTGAGGTCGAGCAGCGCCTGTCCGTCGACCACGCCGACGCTCACGGCGGCCACGCAATCGCGGATGACCCCTGCCGGGTCGACGCCGGGGATGCGCCCGAGCGCGTCGGCCAGGGCCACGAAGCTGCCGGTAATGGCCGCGGTGCGCGTGCCGCCATCGGCCTGGAGCACGTCGCAGTCCACCCACACCGTGCGCTCGCCGAGCTTGCTTCGGTCGGTCACCGCGCGCAGGGCCCGGCCGACCAGGCGCTGGATCTCCTGGGATCGTCCGCTGGGCCCGCGGCTCTCGCGAGGCGTCCGGGTCGTCGTGGAACGCGGCAGCATCGCGTACTCCGCGGTCACCCAGCCCACACCCCGCCCCTTGAGGAACGGCGGCACCCGGTCCTCCAGCGACGCCGTGCAGACGACCTTCGTGGCGCCAAATTCCATCAGCACCGAGCCCTCGGGGTGGAGCAGGAAGTCGCGCGTGACCACAATCGGGCGGAGCTGGTCAGGGGCCCGGGCGTCGAGGCGGGGCATCGCTCAGCGGGTACGCTCGATCGCCGCGCGCGCCGCCTGGTCCCAGTGCCGCTTGTACTCAGCCAGCCCAGCGAAGATGGCGCGGGCAATCTCGTCGCGGTAGCGGCTGTCCCGCAACCGGCGCTCTTCCCGCGGGTTGGTGACGAAGCCGATCTCGATGAGGATGGCCGGCATGGCCGCTCCACCCAGGACGTAGAAGCCGGCCTGCTTGACCCCGCGGTTGGGGATGCGGAGCGACTGCGTCACCCTGTCCTGGACGATCTCGGCCAGGCGGGAGGACTCCTGCTGGAACGTCGACTGGGCGAGCTCCCACAGGATCGCCTTCACCACGTCGACCCGGCCCCGCGGCGTCGCCGTCTCCAGCTCGATGACGCTGTTCTCCAACGCCGCCAGCTGGCGCGCCTCGCTGTCGGTGGCCTCCGAGGAGAGAAAGTACGTCTCCACCCCGGACACGGTGTGGCGGTGGGCGTTGGCGTGGATCGACACGAACAGGTCGGCACGCGCGCGGTTGGCCAGGCTGGTCCGGTCGCGCAGTGGCACGAAGTGGTCGCCTTCGCGGGACAACAGCACCCGGACGCCCAGGCGCTCCTCCAGGAGCCTCGCCACCCGCTTGGCGATGTCGAGGACCAGTTCCTTCTCTTGCAAGCCGGTCGGCCCCACCGCTCCCGGGTCGTGACCGCCATGGCCGGCATCCAGCACGATCGTGCGCAGCGGCGCGGCATCGCTCTCCCGGGCCAGATCCTGGCCGGGGCGCTGGAGATCCAGCACGAGACGGTGGGGATCGGCCAGCGTCGCGACCTTCATCTCACCGGCGCCGTTCTCGAACATCACCCGGAGGACAGCGTCGGCGCCGTCGCGCTCCAGCCGCACCTCGGCGACGAAGCCGTCGCGGATGTCCTCCGTCCGCGATTCGGCGGCCAGGCCGGCGATGCGCACGCGCGTCTCGCGCGGCCCGCCGGGCTCGATCCGGTACTGCATGGCCTGACCCGTCTCCACCACCACCCGCGTGAAGGAGGGATACGAGCGGATGCGCAGGTCCTCGAGCGTCACCGGCGGCGCGGCCACCTTGGGAGACGCCGCCGGCGGCGAGGACGGGCCGCCGGCCAGCCGCGGCAGGACGCGGGCCACGAACATCTCGGGCACCAGCCACACCCCGGCCTTGACACGAACGGGGCCGTCGAGGACGACCGGCTTACCGTCGACGACCACGTGGGCCCAGTTGCGGGTGAAGGTCACCACGTGGCCCGGAGTCCGGAGATACGCGCGAATGCTGCCGGGTGTGGCATCGAGCCTGGTCTGCAGGGTGGCGGCCACGCGGTCCAGCTCGACGTAGGGGCGGCCCTCGTGCACGAGCGTGGGCATCCCGGCCCACGCGCTGACCGCGCTCTGGAGCAGCACGAGAAGCACGAGGACACGCAGAGGCCGCATCGGTGCCGACATTCTAGCAACGGCGGCCAGGCCACTGGCGGCTTTTAATGGCCGGGCGCCGGCCCGGGCGCAGCCGCCGCCAAGCGCCTCTAGCGGGCGCTGGTGTCACGGTTGCCTCCTTCCCGGGCATCGGGCTCGCACGGGCGCCCATTGTACCGGCGATTCGATGACATTGAAGTTCAGCCCCGGCCCTTCGATAGAATGAACTCATCCGATGAGAGCCCCTGGGTCCGTGAGCCGCGGGAAGCGAGTTGCCTCGGTGGCTTTGGGCCTCCTGCTTGGCGGCTGCTCGACGCTGCCGGCCGCCGACGACACGGGAGCCCTCGCGCCGGGCGCGCGGACGGAGTTTATTGTCGCCGCGCCTCCGTCGAGCACGGAGGCCGCCGGGGGAGAGTCGGCGCCGGCCCTGCCGTCGGTGAACGTACCCCCCGGTGCAGCCAGGCTCGTGCTCGTCCCCGAATGGAAGCTCTATCTCCGCGAGGGCCGCGACGTCGTCGAGTACAAGGACCGCTACTACCTCTGGGCGAACGGGCAATGGTACGTCGCCAAGACCGACCGCGGTCCATGGCGACCCGTCACGGCGGCGCGCTCGCAGCAGGTGGTCACGTCACCGGCCCCCGCGGGGGCCGGAGACCGCGTCGCTCACCTGGCGACGAGGCACGTGGGCGCGCCGTACGAATGGGGCGGAGCCGATCCGACGGGCTTCGACTGCTCGGGCCTCGTCATGTACGTCTACGCCAAGCTTGGCGTGGCGCTGCCGCACAACGCCGCCCGGCAATACGCGTACGGGTTATCAGTGGACCGAGACGACCTGAGGCCCGGGGATCTCGTGTTCTTCGACCGCCTCCGCCACAACGGCATCTACATCGGCCGCGGGCAGTTCGTTCACGCCAGCCAGGAAGGCCGGGGCGTGAGGATCTCGAGGCTGGACGAGCCCTGGTTCCGGCAACGCTGGGTGGGCGGCCGCCGGCTACACATCGCCACGTCGGGCCGCTGAACCGGGCATCCCCGCAGCATGAGGTGCGCGGGGGTGGATGGTGGAGGCGGTGGGAATTGAACCCACGTCCGGAAACCCTCAGCCGCAGGCGTCTACGCCGATAGCCGGTTTATCTTACGGCTCTCTCGCCCCTCAGCTCTCCATCCGGCAGGAGGGCTGCGGGGCCAGCCTCATTTATCTCGCCCTTCCCCTGAGGCCAGGTTCAGAGCCAGCCACCGGAATATGACGCCGGTTCCCAGACCCCGATGACTCGATCTGGCCGACGCCGGCGGATGTTAGGCCGCCAGAGCTAGCTGTGTGTCGGCAGCTATACCGTTCTCTCTATTTAACGAGGGGAGAGAAACCTCGAGGCGCAGCCTGGACCTCACTGATTCCCGTCGAAACCTGTCGCCCCCTTGTGTTTACTCCATCAGTGTAGCACCGTCCGCTACCACTCGCCCCGCCGGCTGGCCCGGACCGCACGGTCCATCTCCCGGCGAACCTCGCGCTCCCGCAGCGCTGAGCGCTTGTCGCGGAGCTTCTTGCCCCGGGCCAGACCCAACTCGAGCTTGGCGCGCCCTCGCTTGAAATAGAGGCGCAGGGGGACCAGGGTGAGCCCTCGCTCGGCCGTCTTGCCGCCGAGGCGGGCGATCTCGCGAGCGTGGAGCAGGAGCTTGCGATCGCGCTCGGGGTCGTGGTTGGCGTCCGTGCCGTGGCTGTAGGGGTTGATGTGGCAGCCGAGCAGCCACATCTCGCCGTTGCGCACCGTGGCGTACGCGTCCTTGAAGGTCACCAGTCCGGCCCGGAGCGACTTCACCTCGGTGCCGCGCAGCACGAGCCCGGCCTCGTACGTCTCGAGGATCTCGTAGTCGTGCCGCGCCCGCCGGTTGGTGGCGACCGTGCGGTCGCCGTCCCCTTGACTGGCCATGGGTGAAAGGTATTATGAACGACGCCTTCCCTGCCGAAGTGGCGGAATTGGCAGACGCGCTAGATTCAGGGTCTAGTGCCCGCAAGGGTGTGGGGGTTCGAGTCCCCCCTTCGGCACCACCTCTTAGAGAATCTCCCTGGCACCGCGTTTGCGGTCTCTGTCGATGTGGACGAGGGGGCCCTTCGCGAAAAACAGCCCAGGGCTGACCGCTGATGGTGGTCGAGCGGGCGTCAACCGGCAGCAGCCTCATCGAAATTCTCGATCGGGTGCTCGACAAGGGCATCGTCATCGACGCCTGGGTTCGGGTGTCACTGGTCGGCATCGATCTCATCGCTGTCCAGGCGCATGTGGTCGTGGCCTCCATCGAGACGTATCTCAAGTACGCGGGGCCTCTCACCCTCGCGGGTTCCCGGTCGGCTGGCCCCGAATCCGGTGCCTGGGCGCGTCACGGCCAAACGCGGACCGCTGCCTGAGCCGCGTTGCGCAGATCCTGCCTGAAGTGTGGAAACTTTTTCCCACGACGCGCGGCGACGTCGGGTCGCGGCGCAGCCTCGCCATACGTACATCTACGTATAATCGCGACATTGCCGAGCGGACCGGGGACACCTGGCACGCTGGCAGTGGCCATGCTGCCGTTGACCGTCCTCTTTGAACCAGGAGTCGAGGGCAACCAGCGGTGAAGAACGACAAAGACGACGTCACCGAATGGTCGTTCATCACATACGACATCGGGGCGGAGTGTGCGGAGTGCGGCGAGGGCATCCGGCCCGGTCAGGCCGTAGGGCACACCGCCGATCGCGATCGCGTCTTCCACGCCCGCTGCCTTCTGCCGAGTGACGACCAGCCCGCTCATCCTCGTCGTTGACGACAACGACGACAACCGAGAGATGTATGCCGGGTACCTCGAGTGGGCCGGCTTCCGCGTCACGAAGGCCACGAACGGGCACGATGCTCTCGCCGCCGCTCGAGTCCACCAGCCGGCCGTCGTCGTGCTCGACGTCTACATGCCAGGACTCGACGGCTGGGAGGTGTGTCGGCTGCTGAAAGCCGACTCCTCGACGTCCCACTGCGCGATCATCATGCTCACCGGCGACGCGTTCACGCGGTCGGCCAGCGCCGAGTGCGACGCCTATCTCCTCAAGCCTTGTCTGCCGGAGACGCTCCTGGCCGAGGTGCAGCGACAACTCGAAATGCGGGGTCACCGGCCGAGTGGTCCCTCGCCGGGAGAGGTCGGGTGAAGGGCGGAGCGGTCAGGTCCCGAAGGGGCCGCTGGGCACGCGGGGGTGCGTCCCCTGCCACTCGGCGACGAGGGTCTGAGGCAGGCCGAGCCGGTCGAGCACCCGGGCGACGGTGTGGTTGACGATGTCGTCGAGGTCGCGGGGTCGGTTGTAGAAGGCCGGCATCGGCGGCAGCACGACCGCCCCCATCTCGGCCAATGCCACCAGGCATCGCAGGTGGCCCACGTGCAGCGGGGTCTCGCGCACCAGCATGATGAGCGGCCGCCCTTCCTTCAGCGTCACGTCGGCGGCCCGGGCGATGAGGTTGTCGGCGTGACAGGCGGCCACCGCGGCCGCCGTCTTGACGCTGCACGGCGCGATGATCATCCCCCCGGTCCGGAACGAGCCTGAGGCGATCGAGGCTCCGATGTCGTTGTTGTCGTAGCGGTGGGTGGCCAGCGCCTCGACATCCGTCACGGTCCAGCCCGTTTCCTCCACGAGGGTCCGCTTCCCGGGACGGGAAATCACCAGGTGCGTTTCCACCTCGGGGTACCGCCGGAGGATCTCCAGCAACCGGATGCCGTAGATCGATCCGGTGGCCCCGGTGATGCCCACCACCAGGCGCATCACAGCCGGAATCTCCGGCGGTACACTTCTTCGCGCGTCTTCTGGTACATCACCTCCCACTCGCGGCTGCCCTCCGGCAGCTGGCGCGAATAGGAGGCGAGGATCTTGCGCACCTCGCCGTCGATCGACTCCTCGAGCTTGGATTCTTCGGTGAGGACGCGGACGATCTCGGGGCGCAGGTCGTCGGGGGCTTTGATGTTGACGCCGGACGTGGTGCCGAGCGCTTTCACGATGAGGTCGGCCAGGTGGAAGATGCGCTCGCGGCTCATCCGCATCAGATGATGAATCCCCGCTCGCGCGCCAGCTTCTCCTTCACCTTGCCGAGCAGTGCGCGGTAGTCGGCCGCCGACTCCTTGATGGCCTTGGCGTGCTCGAGGAGGAGCTTGCGCGCGTCGGCCTCGATTTGCGCTTCGCCGGCCAGGTTGTCGATCACCACGTGCCGCACCGCCGCCCGCGCCGCCGCCTCGTCCTTCACGTCAACGATCTTCCGCGCGGCCAGCCGCTTGACCACCGCCTCGGCCATTCGCTCAGCGATTCCCTCGCGCCGCGGCATAGCCAGGAAAGGGTACACGTCCGCGACGCAGAGTGTCAAGGAAGCGGCGCGCATTCAGGGCGCCGCGGGCAGCGTGAACGTCACGCGCGTGCCGCGATCGGCGACGCTCGCCACACCGATGCGGCCGCCGTGGGCCTCGACGAGGGCTTTCACGAGGGCGAGCCCCAGCCCCACCCCGCGCGCCGTCTCCGCCGCACCGGGCGCGCGGTAGTACGGATCGAAGACGTGCGGCAGCGCGTCGGCCGGAATGCCACGCCCCTCGTCGGCGACGGTGAAGGTCAGGCCGGCACCGTCGGTGCGCGCGCTCACCATTACGCGGCTGCCCGCCGGCGAGTACTTGATAGCGTTCGACACCAGGTTCTTCACGATGCGGTCGAAGGCATCGGGATCGACCTGGGCCCGACATGGCCCGTCGGGGCAGTCGACATGGACCCGGTGCGTGGGCACTCCTCGGCGGAAGATCTCGACGGCGGCGGCGAGCGCGGCCGCTACCGCGAGTGGAACGGGCACAATGCGGAGTTCGAGCCCCTGCTCGAGCCGCGACAGATCCAGCAGGTCGTCCACGATCCGGGTCAGCCGCTCCGTCTCGCCACGCATGATGCCGGCCAGGCGCTGCACCTCCCCGGCAGGGAACCGGCGTACGCTCAGCAGCTCGCTGAAGCCTAGGAGCGCCGTGAGCGGTGTGCGGAGCTCGTGCGAGACGGTGGCGACGAACGCCGACTTCGCCCGGTCGACGGCTTCCAGGTGTCGCGTCGCCGCCGCGACCTTTTCGCCCAACTCCTCGGTGAACCGGCGCTGACGCCAGCTGAGCCGGGCGTTCTCCAGGGCAAGCCCCAGATAGATGGCCAGGCGGGCCAGGGCCGCGCGGTCGCGAGGGCCGAGCTCGCCCGTGCGCTCCAGCGCCAACACGCCGATCGTCGCGCCGCGGGCCAGCATCGGCGCCACGAAGACCCGGTGTGGTCGCGGGCCGCCGCCGATGTCGGGCACGAACAGCGAGTTCCCCGTCGCGAGCACCCGGGCGACAGCCGACCCGGCCACCACACCATCACCGCCAGCGACCGTCAGCGTGTCGCCATCACGGACGACGAGGGCCAGGTCGGCGCCGGCCCACCGCGTGACGAGCAGGGCCCGCAGGCGTGCCAGCGCTACCGGCAGGGGCGCATCCTCGACCAGCGCGCGCTGCACAGCTATAAGGGTGTCGATCCGCGCCCGTTGCCGCCGGGCCGCGGAGGTCAGGGCGCCGACCAGGGGGCCGCCGAGGAGGAGGGTGACATTGCTGACGAGGTCCTCCAGAGCCGGCGCGGAGAGCCCGGTGTCCTCCAGGTGGACGAACAGGGCCGGCGCCCGGGTGAGGACCGCCCCGACCGCGGCCAGACCGCCCCCGAGCGCGCCGAACCGAAGCGCCGCCCCGATGACAGGAACCGCGAAGAGATGACGCAGCGGCGAGGCCGGGGCCGGATCGATCGTGGAGACGAGGACGCCGAGGCCGGCGAGCCCAATACCCAGGGCCGCGGCGACCGCGAGGGCGGGCGGCGACCAGGCGCCGCCCACGTCAGCCGATGGCGAGCGCGCGGTACGCCGCGAAGAACGTCAGCGCGCCGGCGGCGCCGGGCACGACGCTGCCTGTTCGCCAGAAGAGCCAGCAGCAGGCCAGGCTCAGGAGCGAGAGATACACGACGGCGCCCGCGATCGTCTCCACGGCATGCGGGAGCAGAGGATCCAGCAGGTAGCGGCCGACGTATCCGATCGTGGCGACCATGGCCGCCGCCGCGAACGACGCTCGCCGTTGCATGTGATCGAACAGGACGCCGCGGAAGAAGAGCTCGCTGGAGGCGACGTTGATCCCGATGTCGTAGGCCAGCGCCGCGAGGTAGGCGCCGGCGCCGTCGGCGCGGAGGCGATAGCCGAGCGTGAGCGGCGCGGAGAGCAGCATGTGAGCGCCGAGGGTGGCGCCGGTCCCGAGCCCCAGGAGCATCCCACTGGCCGGCGATGGACGCCTGACGCCGACGGAGCCCAGGCGCCCGCGCCGCGCCGCGAGCGTGAGCCAGAGCAGGACGGCTGGAGCGGCGACAGCGCCGCGTCGATCGAGCGCGGCCGCGGCAAGAGCCACGGTGACCAGGCCGATCGACACCAGCGCCGGCCCGATCGGGCTCCAGGTCGGGCTCCCGCTGCGCGCGGCGCGGCTCAGCGCCGCGCTGAGCAGGGCTCCGTGAAGGGCGACCAGGCCGGCGACGCGCAGCGCCTCCGGTGGCATCCACCCTCCGGCCACGAGGAGCGCGGCCGTGCCCACCTCGGCGGCCAGGGCCAGCGCCGGAACCAGCGGCGCGCCCAGCCGCCACTGGGGCGGGGGCGCAACCGCGGCCTCAAGCGCCCACACCACCGTGGTGCGGTCTGAAGAAGGCGGCGACCGCCCGCGCATCGAGCGTGCGGCCCGCCTCAGCCGCGAGCGCTTCCACGGCCTGCGGGTGATCGAGCGCCACCCGGTAGGGCCGGTCGGACGTGAGCGCATCGTACACGTCGGCGACGGCGATGATGCGGGCACCCAGCGGGATGGCCTCGCCGATCAGCCCGTCGGGGTAGCCGCTGCCGTCCCAGCGCTCGTGATGGTGGCGGATCAGCGGGGCGGCGGCAGCCAGGAACTCGAAGGGCGCGACGATCTGGGCACCGAGTACGGGGTGCCGTCGCATCATGGACCACTCGTCCTCGGTGAGTGGGCCGCGCTTGCCCAGCACGCCCTCGGGGACGCCGATCTTGCCCAGGTCGTGCAGCAAACCGGCCTGGGCGATCGCCTCGACCTCGAGCGCGCCCAGCCCCAACGCGGCCGCGAGGCTCCGGCTGAAGGCGCCCACCCGCTCGGAATGGCCGCGGGTATACGGGTCCTTGGTTTCCAGCGCATTGGCCAGACCCATCAGCGATTGGCAGACGGCGCGCTGCATCCCCTGGTAGAGGTGTCGGACGTCTTCTGCGTAGCGGAGGGTCTGCGCGTACGCGGCATTCAGCCGCCGATAGGCGAGCGCCAGCTCGTCGCGGGCGACCGGCGTTACCGGCGCGCCCACGGGGTCGTCCCGGGCACCAGCTGCTCGACCAGGGAGAGCAGGCGCACCGGCGAGAAGGGCTTGGTCAAGTACTCGTCGGCGCCGGCGGCCAGCCCGCGTTCCACGTCGGCGCGCTGGGCCGCCGCCGTCAGCATCACGATGCGAAGGTCGCCGAGCCGCGGGTCGTGGCGCAGACGCCGGCACACCTCGAGCCCGCTAACGTCGGGCAGGTTGACGTCGAGCAGCACCAGTTCCGGCCGTTCGACCTCCGCCAGCATCAGCGCCTCGGCGCCCGCCTCCGCCGTCACCACCCGGACTCGGTCGTCCTCCAGCGTGATCCGCACCAGCTCCACGATGTTCGGTTCGTCGTCGACGATGAGCACGGTCGGCATGCCATCGACCCAGGTGCGAGCGTCGTGCCGTGATTGCCGGGCGCAGAAATGCGGAGTTGGCGTGGGAGGCCGGCGCGCCCTGTCGGGCCGACGGGGCAGGGTGCCCGGTTCCCTGGGCAGGGGCTGCGGATCTAGTGTGGGCGACCCGAAACTTGGAGTCGGGTCAGCGCCCGGGCCAGCGCGCACGCGGCGCGGGCGTAGTCGATCTCCTCCTGAGCCCGGCCGGCCAGGCGCTGCTCGGCCCGCTGCCGGGCACGCTCGGCGCGCTCGCGATCGATCTCGGTCGGGCGCTCCGCCGTGTCGGCCAACACGATCACCTTGTCGTTGCGGACCTCGGCGAAGCCGCCGGCGACAGCCAGGTGAAACTCGTCCCGGCCCCGGCGATACATCAGCTCACCAATGCCCAGGGTGGTGAGGAACGGGGCGTGGCCGGGCAGCACGCCGAAGTATCCCTCGATGCCGGGCGCCACGACCTCGTCCACGACCTCGGCGACGACGAGGCGGGTGGGTGTCGCGACCTCCAGCGTGAGCCCCTCGGCCACTCAGGCGGCCTCGCGCAGCCGCTTGGCCTTGTCCATGGCCTCGGCTATGTCGCCTACCATGTAGAAGGCCTGCTCGGGGAGCTCGTCGTGCTTGCCCTCGACGACCTCCTTGAAGCTCTTGATGGTGTCGGCGAGCTTCACATACCGCCCCTGCGTGCCGGTAAAGGCCTCGGCCACGAACATCGGTTGGGAGAGGAACCGCTGGATCTTGCGGGCTCGGGCGACGGTGAGCTTGTCCTCGTCGGAGAGCTCCTCCATGCCCAGGATGGCGATGATGTCCTGCAGGTCGCGGTAGCGCTGCAAGATCGACTGCACGGCGCGCGCCGTCTGGTAGTGCTCCTCGCCCAGGATCGCCGGGTCGAGGATCCGCGAGGTCGAGGCCAACGGGTCCACGGCCGGATAGATGCCCAGCTCGGTGAGCGCGCGGCTCAGCACGGTGGTCGCGTCGAGATGGGCGAAGGCCGTGGCCGGCGCCGGATCGGTGATGTCATCGGCGGGCACGTAGATCGCCTGGACCGAGGTGATCGAGCCCTTCTTGGTCGAGGTGATGCGCTCCTGCAGCGCGCCCATCTCGGTGGCCAACGTCGGCTGGTAGCCGACGGCCGACGGCATCCGGCCAAGGAGCGCCGAGACCTCGGACCCCGCCTGGGTGAATCGGAAAATGTTGTCGATGAACAGAAGAACGTCCTGGCCTTCTTCATCTCGGAAGTACTCGGCGGCGGTCAGGCCAGTCAGCCCCACACGCAGCCGGGCCCCCGGTGGCTCGGTCATCTGGCCGAAGATCAGCGCCGTCTTGCCGAGCACCCCCGAGTCCTTGAAGTCGTGATAGAGCTCGTTGCCCTCGCGCGTGCGCTCCCCCACCCCGGCGAAGACCGAGATACCGCCATGCTGCTTGGCGATGTTGTTGATCAGCTCCATGATGAGGATCGTCTTGCCCACCCCGGCGCCGCCGAAGAGTCCCGTCTTGCCGCCCTTGGTGTACGGCTCGAGCAGGTCCACCACCTTGATGCCGGTCTCGAACATCTCGACCTTCGTGGACTGGTCCTCGAAGTCGGGCGCCGGCCGGTGGATCGGGTAGTGTTTCTTGGCCTGGATGGCCGGCCCCTTGTCCACCGGCTCGCCGATGATGTTGAGGATGCGCCCCAGCGTCTCCTTGCCCACCGGGATGGTGATGGGGCCGCCGGTATCGCGCACGGCCATACCCCGGGTGAGGCCGTCGGTGGAGGCCATGGCCACCGTGCGCACCGTGCTCTCGCCCAGGTGCTGGGCCACCTCCAGCACCAGCCGCTGCGAGTAGGAGAAGATGTCCTTCATCTCCACGCCCTGCACCTCCAGGGCGTTGTAGATGGCCGGTAGCCGGCCCGCCTCGAACTCCACGTCGACCACGGGCCCGATGACCTGAACGATCTTCCCCTCACTCATGCTTCCGCTCCTTGCTTGAGCGCTTCGGCGCCGCCCACGATGTCCAGCAACTCCTTGGTGATCTTTTCCTGGCGGGCCTTGTTGTACTGGATGGTGAGCACGCCGATCATCTCGGTGGCGTTCTTGGTGGCCGCCTCCATGGCCGTCATGCGCGCTCCGTACTCGCCGGCCAGGGACTCCATGAGCGCGCGGTAGACCTGGATGCGGACGTGGCGGGGCAGCAGGTCACTCAGGATGGCCTCGGGGTTCGGCTCGTAGATGTAGTCGACTGGCGCTGTCTCGACGCCCTCCGCCTCGCCCCGAGGAATCGGCAGCAGCTGCACGCGGACGGGGCGCTGCACGGCCACCGAGCGGAACTCGTTGTAGACGAGGTACACCTCGTCGACCTCCCCGGCCAGATATTGCTGCACCAGGAAGTCGGCCAACTCCTGGGCGTGGCCGAAGGCCAGGCGGTCCCAGAAGCCGACCATGGCGTGCTTGACGATCCACGACCGCCGCCGGTAGAAGTCGCGGGCCTTGCGCCCCACGACGACCAGTGTGAGGTCGGCCGGGCTCGACTGGCGCACGAGCTCCATCGCCCGGCGGATGATGTTGGCGTTGAACGCCCCGGCCAACCCGCGGTCGGCGGTGATGACGACGATCTGCCGGCGCGGACCTTCCCGCTGCTCGAGCAGCGGATGGGCGGCGCCCTCGGCGCCGACGGCCGAGACGAGGTGGCCCAGAAGCTCGGCCATCTTCCCGGCGTAGGGCCGCGCGGCCAGGATCCGTTCGTGGGCCCGCCGCAACTTGGCCGCGGCCACCAGCTTCATGGCCCGCGTGATCTTCTGAGTCGACTGGACCGATCGGATCCGCCGCCGGATGTCCCGCAGCGTGGCCATCTAGGCGACCTTGATGCCTCGGGCGGCGGCGAACTCGGTCTTGGCCGCGGCCACGGCCTTGGTCAGCGTCTCCTGCAGGGTGCCGCCGATCTCCTTTTTGTCCCGGATCTCCCCGAGGATGGCCGGCTGCTTGCGGTCGAGCCAGCCGTAAAAGAACTCTTCAAAGCCGCGGACCGCATCCGCCGGCAGGCCGTCGAGCAGGCCCTGGGTGCCGGCGAAGATGATGGCGACCTGCTTCTCGACGGGCAGTGGCTGGTACTGGCCCTGCTTGAGCAGTTCCACCATCCGCTGGCCGCGAGCCAGCTGCATCTGCGTGGCCCGGTCGAGATCGGAACCGAACTGGGCGAAGGCCGCCAGCTCACGGTACTGGGCGAGATCGAGCCGAAGCTTACCCGCCACCTGCCGCATGGCCTTGATCTGGGCCGCGCCGCCCACCCGGGACACCGACAGGCCCACGTTCACCGCGGGCCGGATGCCCGCGAAGAACAGATCGCCCTCGAGATAGATCTGGCCGTCGGTGATGGAGATGACGTTGGTCGGGATGTAAGCGGAAACATCACCCAGCTGCGTCTCGATGATCGGCAGCGCGGTGAGCGATCCGCCGCCCAGTTCATCGTTGAGCTTGGCCGCCCGCTCCAGCAGACGCGAGTGGAGGTAGAAGACGTCGCCGGGATAGGCCTCGCGCCCCGGCGGCCGGCGCAGGAGCAACGAGAGCTGCCGGTAGGCGGCGGCGTGCTTGCTGAGATCGTCGTAGACGCAGAGGGCGTGGCGCTTGGAGTCGCGGAAGTACTCGCCCATCGTCACCCCGGCGTAGGGGGCGAGGTACTGGAGCGGAGCCGGCTCGGAGGCCGAGGCCACCACCACCGTGGTGTAGGCCATGGCTTCGGCGTCCTCCAAAACCTTCACGACTTGGGCCACCGTGGAGCGCTTCTGGCCGACGGCCACGTAGAAGCAGGACACGCCCTGGCCCTTCTGGTTGATGATCGTGTCCACCGCGATGGCGGTCTTCCCGGTCCCGCGATCGCCGATGATCAGCTCGCGTTGGCCTCGGCCGATGGGGATCATGGAGTCGATGGCCTTGAGGCCGGTCTGCAGTGGCTCCTTCACCGATCGGCGGTCCACCACACCCGGGGCGTAGCGCTCGACGGGTCGAAATTCCTTGGTGTTGACGGGCCCCTTGCCGTCGACCGGTTGCCCGAGCGCGTTCACGACGCGGCCGATCAGGGCCTCGCCCACCGGCACCTGGGCGATGCGGTTGGTGCGTTTGACCACGTCCCCTTCCCGGATGAGCGTGTCCTCGCCCAGCAGCACGGCGCCCACCTGGTCCTGTTCGAGGTTGAGCACCATGCCCACGACGTCGTGTGGGAACTGGAGCAGCTCCCCGGCCATCGCCTTCTCCAGGCCGTAGACCCGGGCGATGCCGTCGCCGACCTCGATGACCCGGCCGACCTCCTGCAGGTCCACCTCCGCCTCGTAGCCGGCCAGCTGCTGCTTGATGATCTCGGTGATTTCTCCGGCCCTGATCATGCGAGTCTCCTATCCCCGCGCGAGACGATCCTTCAAGCGACCGAGCTGTCCATCGAGGCTCCCGTCGACGACGTAGCTGTCGACCTCGGCCACGAAGCCCCCCAGCAATTGCTGATCCACGACCTCGTCGAGCACCACGTGCTTGCCCCCGAGCGCCCGGCCCAATCGTTGCCGCAGCTCGTCCTGCTCGGCCGCGGAGAGCGGTACCGCGGTGCGCACCCGGGCTCGCGCGCGTCCGAGGTCGTCATCGACGAGCTCGCGGTAGACTTCGGCGAGGGCCTCGAGATGATCGGCGCGTCGGTGGTGCGCCACCAGCCCCAGGAAGTCTCGGGTCAGCGCCGACAGGCCCAGCCGTGAGGCCACCTCGAGGGCGACGGTCCGCTGGGCACTGGCCGAGATCCACGGCCGCTCGAAGAACTCCCGCAGCCCGGGTTCGCGCGCCAGGGTCTCGACGACGGATCCGAGCTCGCGCGCCACCGTCTCCGTCTCATTGCGCTCCTTGGCGAGCTGCCAGAGGGCGCGCGCGTAGGGCTTGGCGGCCGCCGACTGCGGCTTCATTGTAGCGGGGTCCGCGAGTCCGGCTCGCTGCGCAGGTGGCCTGCTCTAGGCACGCGGGGCTCCGTCACGCCCGCTCACCGGGTGGCGTCCTGCGTGCATAGGGCTTCATCGCTCCAGGCGGGCGATGGCGTCGCCGACAATCCGGCGATGATCCTCGTCGCGCAGACTCCGGCGCACGAGCTTCTCGGCGACACCCGTGGCCAGTTCGGCCACCTCGCGCCGAAGCTCCTCGCGGGCGCGGCGGATATCGCCTTCCATCTGGGCCCGGGCCGTCTCGACCAGCCGCTGCGCTTCGGCGCGCGCACCGTCGACGAGCCGCCGCTGCTCCTCGGCGGCGTCCTTCAGAGCCTGCTGCCGGATGGCCGCGGCCTCGGTGTGGGCCTGCTGCAATCGGATCGCGTTCTCTTCCTGTTGGCGCGCCGCCTCGGCGCGGGCGGTCTGCGCCTCGTCCAGTGACTTCTTGATGGCCTGCGTGCGCTCCTCCATTTTGGCCAGCAAGGGCCGATAGAGAAGCCTCCAGAGGATCAGCAGCAGAATGAGAAAGTTCACCGCCTGGACCACCAGGGACCGATCCAGGTTGATGAACCCGCCGCCCTGCCCCCCTTCGTCGCTGGCGGCCCAGAGTAGCGAGGGCGCTGCGAGCATGAGCGTCACGGCGAAGAGGACCCAGACCAGCCCGCACCTTCCGCGATGCATAGAGAGGGCTCCCTCTCGAAGACTCGGTTGCAGGATCACCGGCTAGCGATTGTGAAAAGTATCACGCAAGCCCCAGACCAGTCAAATCCGAAGTCGGCGGACTCAGCGGGCGATGATTCCCCCGCCGACCACGAGATCACCCCGGTAGAAGACGACCGACTGCCCCGGCGTGATCGCCCGCTGGGGCGAGTCGAAGACGACCTCGGCCCGGTCGCCGTGCAGCGCGCGCAGCGCCGCCGGGGCCGGCACGTGACTGTGGCGGATCCTGGCCTCCACGCGCAGCGGGCCGGCCGGCGGATCGCACGCGATGAAATTCACCGTGTGCGCCACCAGACGCTCGCGCTCGAGATCCGCGTCCGAGCCCACGGTGACCGTGTTCGTGGTCGCGTCGAGGTCGACGACGTACAGGCGTCGTCCCGTCGTCAACCCCAGGCCCTTCTTCTGCCCCACCGTGTAGTTGGCGAGGCCGCCATGGACGCCGAGCCGGGCGCCCGCCTGGTCGACAATGGCGCCGGCGCGAAAGGTGTCAGGCGCGCGGCGGCGGACAAAGCCGCGGTAGTCGTCGTCGGGGATGAAGCAGATCTCCTGGCTCTCGGCCTTGTCCGCCGTGATGAGACCGAGCCGCCGAGCCTCAGCCCGGACTTCGTCTTTGCTCATCGCGCCCACCGGAAAGCGCGCGGCGGCCAGTTGCGCCTGGGTCAGAGGCCACAGGAAATCCGACTGGTCCTTGCGCACGTCCCGTCCCCTCCAGAGCAGGTGGCGACCCGTCGCCGCGTCGCGCGTGACGCGCGCGTAGTGGCCGGTGGCCACCGCGGCGGCATCCCAGGCCGCCGCCCGGCGCAACAGGGAGCCGAACTTCAACTCGCTGTTGCAGGTCAGGCACGGGACCGGCGTCCGCCCGGCACGGTACTCGGCGACGAAGCGGTCGATGACGGCCCGCTCGAACTCGCTCTCGCTGTTCAGCACGTAGTGCGGGATGCCGAGCTGGCGGGCCACACGGCGCGCGTCGTCCGTGGCCTCCGTTCCGCAGCACGACCCGAAGCGTCGGGCTGGATCGGCCGCCTCCTGCCACGGCCAGACGCGGAGGGTGACGCCGACGACGTCGTATCCTTGCTCAACCAGCAGGGCGGCGGCCACGGAAGAGTCCACTCCCCCGCTCATGGCGATCACGATTCGCTCACGCACGCTTCAGCTCCGTACCCCCAGGATCGCCGCCAGACGGTTCAGCTCGTCCGTCGACCCGTAGACGATCTCGATGCGACCCCGGCGTTCGTTGCCGTGGATCCGCACGCGGGTCACCAGGGCCCGTTGCAGCGCGGTCTCCACCGCCACCAGCTCCGCTGAACGCCGGCGAACCAGCGGCGGCGCCGTGCGGTGCCGCTCCACGCCTTCCTCCGTCGCGCGCACCGACCAGGCGTGGGTCACGATCTCCTCTCTCAGCTTCAGCTGCTCCGCCGGGTCGGTCAAGGCGAGGATCGCGCGAGCATGGCCCATGGTAAGGCGGCCCGCCCGCAGGTCGTCCTGGATGAGGCCGGGCAGGCGGAGCAGGCGGAGACTGTTGGCGATGGTGCTGCGGTCCTTGCCCACCCGCTGGCCCAGCTCCTCCTGCGTCCAGCCGAACTCGGTGAGGATCCGCTGATAGGCCTCGGCCTCCTCCATCGGGTTGAGGTCCTCGCGCAAGAGGTTCTCGACCAGGGCGAGCTCGAGGCTCTCGGCATCCGTCGCCTCCCGCACGACGACGGGAATGCGCTCGAGCCCCGCCCTCTGCGCGGCCCGCCAGCGTCGCTCACCGGCGATCAACTGCCAGCGGTCGCCCACGCCTCGCCGCACGACGACGGGCTGAAGCATGCCTGTCGTCTTCAGTGACCGCGCCAGGTCGTCGAGGGCGGCCTCGTCGAAATCCTTGCGCGGCTGCCGCGGGTTGACATCGATCTGCTCGACGGGGACGTCCATCACCGGCTCCGTCGTGGCCACCGTGGCCGTCGAGCCCAGCAAGGCCTCCAGCCCTCGCCCCAACCCGCGTCTATTCATGCCGGAGAACCTCCTTGGTGAGCTCGAGGTACGCGACGGCGCCGCTCGAGCGGAGATCGTGGAGCATGATCGGGCGCCCGTGGCTCGGGGCCTCGCTCAGCCTCACGTTGCGCGGAATGACGCTCTCGAAGATCTGCCCCGGGAAGTACCGCTGGACTTCGGCTCGGATCTGGAGCGCCAGGCTCGTTCGCCCATCGAACATTGTCAAGACAATTCCCAGAACCTCCAGCCCTGCATTCAGCCGCTCCCGAACGAGCTTGATTGTCTTGAGGAGATGGGCGAGCCCCTCGAGGGCGTAGAACTCGCACTGGAGCGGGACGAGTACCCGGTCGGCCGCAGCCAGGGCATTGATGGTGAGTAGGCCGAGCGACGGCGGGCAGTCGACGAGCATGTAGTCGTACTGATCGGCGACCGGAGCGAGGACGTCGCGGAGCCGGTGCTCTCGCCGGTCCATGCTCACGAGCTCGATTTCCGCACCGACCAGATCGATATCAGAAGGCAACAGCCTCAGGACCGGCAGGGCCGTGTCCCGGATCGCTTTCTCGGCCGACTCGTCCCCGAGCAAGGAGTGGTAAACCGTCGGGTAGATTCCGGCCTTCTGAACACCGAGCCCCGTCGTGGCGTTGCCCTGAGGATCCAGATCGATGAGAAGGGTTGGGCGGTCAGCGAGGGCGAAACCGGCGGCGACATTGATCGCGGTCGTCGTCTTGCCGACGCCGCCCTTCTGATTCACGACGGCGAGCGTCTTAGCGATCCCTGCCTACCTCGCTCGACGGCTCCTTGAAAGTCCAGGGCCGACGCCGGCTCAAATACCCACACTGCGCGGCCCATCGCTCCAATTGAAACCGCTTTTTACTACTGGCTGGGAGATGCTCGAAGATGGTGGGAAGCGCGTCGAAGAGATCGGCTCCGCGAAGGAGCCACGTCCGGTGATGGCGTCCGTCGTGGATGTAGGGTCCGTAGATGCGGCCACCGAACGCCTCCCGAAGCCGTTCGAGAGGCTTTGGGTCTTCGGCGTGCAGCCTTACCTGCAGGCATGGCGTACGGCCGTCGCCGGTGAAGCTGCCTTCGCCCACGATCAGGCCAATAACATAGCCCAAGTCAAAGCCACGCACAAATTCAGGATGTGCTGGCTCTCGGGCAGCGTCCAAAGGTTCCACGACACACACTTGTCGTCAAATGTATAGCTCTAGGGCTCCTCCGTCAACCGGTGCCTCTGCAGAAGGTTCCACGACGAACGTCCGGGCCGATCAACTGGGGTGCCGATAGACTTCAAAGGTCCTCTGTGCTCCCGCCTTCACCCCGGAAACACGGACCATGTTAAGTGCCTGCCTCTCGCCGGGCGTCGGAGACGCGGATTTGATCACAACCCCGCCTGGGCGAAGAAAGCGCAGCGCGAACGGTACAAGTCTATGAGACGGTCCGGCGCAACGCATCACGACCGTGTCAAACGCTCCGAGGAGTTCCGCCGGCGCAGACTCGGCGCGAGCGTTGACGACGCGCGTGTCAGTCAGTTCGAGCTCTCTGACGACGGTGGACAGGAAGGACACCTTCCGCTGTTTGGACTCGACGAGGGTCAGCCGAATCTCAGGGCGCGCGATCTTGATCGGGACTCCGGGAACTCCGGCCCCAGCTCCTAGATCCATCACCGAATGAGCAGTACCCGGCAGCAATCTCAAGAACAGGAGGCTGTCGAGGAAGAGGTTCTCTACGATCCAGGCCGAGTCCGTCGATCCGATGAGACGGTGCACCGAGCCCCATTTCTTCAGTAGTTCCAGGTACTTATTAAATTGGTGGACCTGATTGGGTAGGAGCGGGCGCCCCGCGATGGCCGCCGCGCGCTCACGCAGATCGAGAGGGGCGTGCCTCGCCATGGCAGTCTTTCAGGCCCGGGCCGCCTCCTTGGCCACCCGCGGTCCTTTCGGCTGGTCCATCCACCACTGTTGCAGGATCTGGAGGACGTTCGAGATGAACCAGTAGAGCACCAGGCCCGAAGGCAGGTTCAGAAACATGAACGTGAAGACGAAGGGCATGATCAGCATCATTCGGGCCTGCCGGGGATCACCCATCGTCGGCGTCATCTTCTGCTGGATGAACATCGACACGCCCATGAGGATCGGCAGCACGTACGTCGGGTCCTGCGTGGCGAGGTCGCAGATCCACAGATCCACCCCGAAGGCGCGGCCGAAGCAGAGGAATGGCGCGTTCTGCAGCTCGACCGAGACGGAGAGGGCCAGGTACAGCGCGTAGAAGACGGGAATCTGCGCGACCATCGGCAGACACCCGCCCATCGGGTTGACCTTGTGCTTGCGATAGAGCGCCAGCGTCTCCTCTTGCAGCTTGCGCGGGTCGTTCTTGTACCGACTGCGCAGGCTGTTGACCTGCGGCTGCAGCGCCTGCATGGCCTTCATCGACCGCAGGCTCTTCACCGTGAGCGGATAGAAGAGCACCTTGGAGATGAGCGTCATCACGATGATCACGAACCCATAGTTCCCAAGGTAGTCGTGCAGCCAGTTCATCAGCTTCAGGATGGGGACGCCCAGCCACTCCATGGGCAGGCCGCCGTAGCTCTTGGGCACGGGGAACCCGCCGAAGTTGACGGTGGCCTCCAGCCCGTGGGTCGCCAAGCGGTCGTACTCCTTGGGCCCCACGTACACTTCGACGCGGCCCTCCCACGCCTGGCCGGGTTCGATGGTCGGCGTGGCGCGCGCGGCGATCGTCACGCGAAGCTCACCGTTCTTGGCCCCGTCCTTCGGGGCGTCGGCCGTGGCCACCAGCGTGAACCCCGGCGTTTTCGGGATGAGCGCGGCCAGGTACCACGTGCTGCCCATCGCGACCCAGGCGCCTTCCACCTCGTGACGTCCCACTTCGGCGAGATCCTCCACGCGCGCGACGCCGCCGGTGGCGGCCCAGACGACCTCGGTGGGGAGCTGGCCAGGGAACTTTTCGGCCGGGAGTTTGTCGGCGCGGCGAAAAACCCAGGGAAGCGCGAGTGTGATGCTGCGGGCGCTCCCCGAAGGATTTTCCACCCGGATCCGCGCGTCGAGGGCATAGCTGTCGGCGCGAACCCGGAGCGTCTCACGGATCCTGAGACCGCGGGTTTCGCCGGTCAGAACCAGCTCGCCCTGAGGTCGGTCGGGCCCGAGGGTCAGGATCTCGGGCGTCAGCGTCATCGGTAGCGGTTCGACCGACGCGGGGTCGGCGCCGACCAGGAGTCCGCGGGGGCCCAGCTCGCCCACGGTCACCATCGGTTTGTCGCCGCGATATTTCAGCGTCCACTCCTGGAGCTTGCCGCCTTCGCTGCTCACGACGCCCCGGGCGAGGGGAGTGGAAAGCGCGGCCGTCTTCTGGGGCGGACGGGGGCCGTCCGTCACGCGGGGCGACGGGTCGGGCCGGCCCGGCGCCGCCGGCGCCGGTGAGGGTGCCGGCCGCTCAGGCGCTGTCGCTGCTGGCGGCTGGCCGGGGCGCGGCGCCGGGGCCTGGCTTTCGGGCTGAGGGGGCCGAGCCGGAGTGAAGAACGTCTCCATCACCCAAAGGTAGGCGAAGAGCACGAGGATGCTCAGCGCGAACGCGAGGGCCGCTCGTTTCTCCATTTCAGCCCGCTATCCGCGGCGCCGGTGGAGGGTCGTACCCACCCGGATGGAACGGCTGGCATCGAAGGAGCCGTCTGAGCGTGAGCCACCCGCCGCGCAGCACGCCGTGCGCCTGCAGCGCTTGCCTTGCGTACTCCGAGCAGCTCGGGGCGAACCGACAGTGGCGCCCGAGGAACGGCGAAAGCACCCATTGGTAAGCCACGATGGCGGCGAGCGCGACCTTCGTGCCCGCCGTCATACCGACCTCTTCGGGCCGGGGATCGCCCCGAGGGCGTCGGCGAGCTGCGCGCTGAGCTCCGCGAAGGGCTCGTCCAGAGCCCCTCTTTTGGCGATCACCACGAGGGTGGCCTGGGCCGGGGCCGCGCTCCGGACGGCCCGGAAAGCCTCGCGGAGGCGCCGCCGCGCGCGGTTGCGCCGCACGGCACCCCGGATCTGCCGGGTCACGGCGAAGGCGACCCGACATGGTGAAGCAGCCTCCTGCCAGAGCACGATCAGTGACGGCCTCTCGATTCGCTTGCCCTGCTGGAAAAGCGCCTGGATCTCGGTGGCACTGGCCAACCGCTGGCTGCGAGGAAACCGACCCGTTAGACGGTCAGCCGTTGGCGCCCCTTGGCCCGCCGGCGCTTGAGGACCTTGCGCCCGCCGGTAGTCTTCATGCGTTCCCGGAACCCGTGCGTCTTCTTCCGGCGGCGCTGATTCGGCTGAAATGTCCGTTTCATGAGCGCGATTTCCCTCTCGGTCGTGAGCCGACGTAGTGTAGACAGCCCCGATGCGGCAAGTCAACTCGCCGATCCTCTTGCGACGCCGTTTTTGCCTGTGCTAAGGTGCGCCATCCCGAACCCCCTGAGGAGGTCTTGGCTCCTGAGGTCCGTCGCGAGAAGCCGGGTATCGCCGAGCCTGAGCCTGCTGGTCAGCACGGCTATCCACACGTGTGGATAACCATGTGTGTAACTAGTGCCCCCGCCTGTGCTGGATAGCCTTTGGGCGCGCGTGCTGGAAGCGGCCGGCCGCCGACTCCCGCCGGCCGTCCTGGACTCGTGGGTGCGACCTTGCCGGCTCCTGGCGCTCGAGGGTGACCACCTCCGTATCGGCGCGCCCAACCGCTTTTCCCGCGACTGGCTGGCCCAACACCACCTGGAAACCCTCCAGATGGCGGCTCAGGAGTGTGTCGGCGGCCACCCGCGGGTCTCCATCGTCGTGGACGATTCGCCTCCGCCACCGCCCGGACCGCCCGACGTCCCGCCGGCCCCCCCGGCGCCCACCGGCCGCAGCGAAGGGCTGAACCCCCGCTATACCTTCGACTCCTTCGTCGTCGGCTCGTCGAACCAGTTCGCCCAGGCCGCCTGCCAGGCCGTGGCCGAGCTCCCCTCGCGCGCCTACAACCCGCTGTTCATCTACGGCGGCGTCGGCCTGGGCAAGACGCACCTGCTCCACGCCGTCGGCCACCAGGTGCTGCGGCTGTTTCCCGGCATGAGCGTGGTGTACCTGTCGTCGGAGCGCTTCACCAACGAGTTGATCAACGCGATTCGCTACGATCGCACGGCCGAGTTCCGGGCCCGCTACCGCAACATCGACCTGCTGCTGATCGACGACATCCAGTTCATCTCAGGCAAGGAGCGGACTCAGGAGGAGTTCTTCCACACGTTCAACGACCTCTACGAGTCGCGCAAGCAAATCATCGTCTCCAGCGATTGCTCGCCCAAAGACATCCCCGAGATCGAGGAGCGCCTGCGCTCCCGCTTCGAGTGGGGCCTGATCGCCGACATCCAGCCGCCCGACTTCGAGACGCGCGTGGCGATCCTCAAGAAGAAGGCGGCGAACGAGCGCGTCCGCCTCTCCGACGACGTGGCCTACCTCATCGCCGGCCGCATCAAGTCCAACATCCGGGAGCTCGAAGGCTCGCTGACCCGGATGATCGCCTTCTGCGCGCTCACCGGCCGGGAGATGGGACTCGAGCTGGCCCAGGAGGTCCTGGCCGACCTCTGGGGCGAGGAGGAGCGCATCATCACCATCGAGCAGGTGCAGCGCAAAGTGTGCGACTTCTTCGGGGTGAAGCTCTCCGATCTCAAGGCCAAGAACCGCACCAAGGCGGTCGCCTTTCCCCGGCAGGTGGCCATGTATTTGTCGCGGCACCTCACCCACGCCTCGCTGGCCGAAATCGGACGCGCCTTCGGAGGCAAAGACCATACGACGGTCCTGCACGCGGTGGACAAGATTCAGACCCTGACCCAGGAAGACCCCAAACTACGCAAGACCATCGATGGACTTATCCAGGGGATCCAGCTGTGATCCACCGTGCCGCCGTGGCCCGACACCGGCTTATCCCCAGCCGGGCCACCGGGCAACCGTCGGTCCCAGCGCCTTTTTTTCGGTGCCCGCGCTATCCACACCGTTTGACGACTCCGCTTACTACGATTTTGTTCTTCTCATCCTGACAACGGAGAATCTTCATGGAAGTCGTTCTTGACCGTGACGCGTTCCTCAAAGGCCTCCAGATGGTGCACAACATCGTCGAGCCGCGTCAGACGCTGCCCATCCTGGCCAACGTGCTGCTGGAGGCCGAGGGCGAAGCAGTCCGGGTGACCGCGACAGACCTCGAGGTGGGGGCGCGCGTGACGGTGCCCGCCCGCGTAGCCTCACGCGGGTCGATCACGGTCTCCGCGCGCAAGCTCGCCGAGATCGTGAAGGAGTTGCCGGCGGCGAGCCTGAGCTTGAAGGTGGGCGACAGCGCCGCCGTGACCATCCGCTGCGGCGGCGTGAATTATCGGCTGGTCGGCATGACCCCCGACGATTTTCCGGCGGTGGTCCCGGCGGCGGCGCCGGCCTGGCTGCGGATGGAAGCCGGAGTCCTCAAGGAGATGTTGACCCAGACCAGCTTCGCGATCTCCCACGACGAGAGCCGGTTCGCGCTCAACGGTGTCCTCTTCGTGCTCCAGCCCAAAGAGGTTCGCTTCGTCGCCACGGACGGCCACCGACTGGCCGTGGCCACGCGTGGTGTCGGGCAGGGACTCAGCGGCGTCACCGGGATCGTCCCGCGCAAGGCCGTGATCGAGATCATGCGGGTTCTGGGGGCGAGCGAGGACGTCCAGATCGCCATCACCGAAAACCAGTTCGTGCTCCAGATGCCGAACTTCGTCATGACCGCGCGCTTGATCGAAGGGCAGTTCCCGAACTGGGAGGTGGTCATGCCCCGTAATCACCCGGGGCGGCTTACCCTCAAGCGCCTGGCGCTGGCCGCGGCGCTTCGTCGAGTGTCGGTGATGGCCGAGGAACGGAACAAGCCGGTGCGTCTCGTCCTGGCCTCGGGGTCACTGACCCTGTCGGCGGCCAGCCATGACCTGGGAGAGGCTGAGGAAGCGCTGGAGGTGGACTATACGGGTGCTGAGCTCACCATAGGGTTCAACTCCCGCTATATCCTCGATGCCCTGGCGCCCATGGAGCACGACGATGTTTTTTTCGAGTTCAAGGACGGCCTGAGCCCTGGAGTGCTGAGAAGTGCGGCGGATGACGGATACTGCTGTGTTATAATGCCGATGCGTATTTAGCGAGGTTTTCCCTCTTGAGTCGAGGTGCCAGACAGGGTGCAAATTGGATGGGTACAGGCACTTGAATTTCGTAATCATCGCACCCTCAGCTGGAGCCCCTCACCGAAGCTGAACCTCCTGTCCGGGGCCAACGCCCAGGGCAAGACGAACCTCCTCGAAGCGCTTGGTTTCCTCCTGACGGGTCGGTCGTTTCGGACGTCGCGGCTTGAAGAGTTGCCCACCTGGGGGGCGGAGCGCGCTGCCGTGGGTGGGGAGCTGCGCCGTGTGGACGGGTCGCGAACGGTACGCAGGAGCATCGAGCGGCTGACGACCGGGGCTTGGCAGGGGTCCGGTGACGATTGCCCGTGGGCCCGCGCCGTCGCCTTTGGATGGCCCGATCTAGAAATTCTGACGGGGGGGCCGCTGGCGCGCCGCAACTTCCTGGACGGCTTCGCGGCGCGGCTCTATCCGAGCCACCGGCCGGCGCTGATCCGCTATCGCCAGATCCTGGCCCGGCGCAATCGACTCCTTCAAGAAGGTCGGTTCGCGGCCGATGTGGATGGGCGGCTGGGGCCATGGGACGAACAACTCGCCCTCGTGGGCATGGAGCTCATCGATCGCCGGCGCCGCGCGGTGGCGTCGCTCCAGACCGAGATCGCCAGGATCTACCCGGCGTTGGCCGGCGGCCATCCCAAGGTCGAGATCGCCTATCGCGCCTCGCTCGGCCAGGCGACTGAGCCTTCGGCGTTCGTGGCTGCGCTGGCTCGGGCCCGCCGGGCCGAACTGGCCCGCGGCCAGACCCTGGTGGGACCGCATCGCGACGACCTCGCCATCGAGCTGGACGGCATGGATGTCCGGGCGTTCGGCTCGCGAGGTCAGCAGCGGCTGCTGGCGCTGGCGCTGCGGCTGGCCGAGGTGCTGCCGATCGCCGAGGCCGCCGGGACGAGTCCCGTGCTGCTGCTCGACGATGCGCTGTCGGAGCTCGATTCGCGCGTGTGCGACAACGTGCTCAGGGAGATCGACCACGCCGAGCAGGTGTTCCTGACTTCGCCGGAGCCACTGGCGTCGGGGCGGGGGACTCGGTGGGTGGTGCGGGAGGGCGAGGTGGCGGCGGTATGAGCGCCGAGACCTACACCGCCAGCGACATCAAGGTCCTCGAGGGGCTGGAGGCGGTGCGCAAGCGCCCCGCCATGTACATCGGGGACACGGGCGCGTACGGCCTGCACCACCTCGTCTACGAGGTCGTCGACAACGCGGTCGACGAGGCCCTGGCCGGCCACTGCGACTCGATCAAGATCATCCTGCACTCGGATGGCTCGTGCTCGGTCGGCGACAACGGGCGCGGGATCCCGGTGGACATTCACAAGGAGACGGGGAGGCCGGCGGCCGAGGTGGTGCTGACGACTCTCCACGCCGGCGGCAAGTTCGAGCACTCGGCCTACAAGGTCTCGGGCGGGCTTCACGGCGTCGGCGTCTCGGTGGTGAACGCGCTCAGCGAGTGGCTCGAGGTGGAGATCCGGCGCCAGGGGCGGGTGTGGACGCAGCGCTTCGAGAACGGGGGCGTGCCGGCCGGCGACCTGACCGCCGGCGAAAAGACGCAGAAGCACGGCACGATCATCCGCTTCAAGCCCGACGCCAAGATCTTCGAGGAAACCTCATTCTCGTTCGACACGCTGTCCAATCGCCTGCGCGAGCTGGCCTTCCTCAACCGCGGGCTGAAGATCGTCATCGAGGACGAGCGCGATGGTCGCAGCCACACCTTCCTCTACAAGGGCGGCATCGTCGAGTTCGTCAAGCACCTCAACCAGAACAAGACGCCCATCCACCCCAAAGTCCTCTTCTTCGAGGGCAAGAAGGGGGACATCGAGGTGGAGGTGGCGCTGCAGTACAACGACGGCTACCAGGAGGCGGTCTTCGCTTTCGCCAACAACATCAACACCCGTGAGGGGGGCACGCACCTCACCGGCTTCCGGGCGGCGCTCACCAGCCGCCTGGCCTCCTACGCCGAGGCCAACGGCTACCTCAAGGGCTTCAAGGGCGGTATCAGCGGCGAGGACGTGCGCGAGGGGCTCACTGCGGTCGTCTCGGTGCGCCTGCCCGAGCCGCAGTTCGAGGGCCAGACCAAGGCCAGGCTCGGCAACACCGACGTCAAGGGGCTCGTGCAGCAGATCGTGAACGACAAGCTCACCGAGGCCTTCGAAGAGGATCCCACGACGGCCCGGAAGATCGTCGACAAGTGCGTCCGCGCCGCTCAGGCCCGGGAGGCCGCCCGCAAAGCCCGGGAGCTGACCCGCAAAAAGGGCATGGACGACGAGGGACTCTCGGCCAAGCTCGCCGACTGTTCGGAGCGCGAGCCCAAGCACCGGGAGCTGTTCATCGTGGAGGGCGATTCGGCCGGCGGCTCGGCCAAGCAGGGCCGGGACCGCAAGACCCAGGCCGTGCTGCCGCTGCGCGGCAAGATCATCAACGCCGAGAAGGCCCGCTACGACAAGGTGCTTTCGCACAACGAGATCCGGCTGTTGATCTCGGCCATGGGAACCGGCATCGGGCCCGAGGAGTTCGACGCGGCCAAGATCCGCTACTACAAGATCATCCTGATGACCGATGCCGACGTGGACGGCGCCCACATCCGGACGCTACTGTTGACCTTCTTCTTCCGGCACATGGTGCCGGTGATCGAGGCCGGCCACCTCTATATCGCCCAGCCGCCGCTCTTCAAGGTCAAGAAGGGCAAGGTGGAGAAGTACCTGATGTCGGAGCGGGAGTTCGAGGACTTCTTCCTCTCCACGTGGGTGGAGACGGCCAGCGTGAAGGTGCCGGGGACCAAGCAGCCCATCACCGGCCAGCCGCTGCTGGAGCTGCTGCGGGCGGCCTCCGAGTTCCAGGCGCTGTTCGGCAAGCTGGTCAAGCGCGGCGTGCCGGCGCCGATCCTCAAGGAGCTGCTCCGGCAGAAGTTCCGGGGCACCAAGCGGGGCGTGGGCCATGCCGAGATCGGCGAGGCCGTCCGGGCGGCGGCGGCCGCGGTGAACGGCTTCAGCGTCGAGATCCAGGCCGACGACAACGGTGACGGGCACACGGTGACGATCGCCGGCCCGCCCGCGATGTCGTTCGGGACCGAGCTGTTCAAGTCCAGCGACTACGCGACGCTGCTGGACCTGTGGGAGAAGGTGGCGCCGGTCGAGAAGGGGCCGACCACGATTCTCGATGGTGAAGGGCGCGAGCGCCCCGTCAAGACGGCGGCCGCGCTGCTGGCGGTGGCTCTGGAGCTGAGCCGGACCGGCGCGACCTTTCAGCGCTACAAGGGCCTCGGCGAGATGAACCCCGAGCAGCTCTGGGAAACCACCATGAACCCGGAAACCCGCACGCTCCTCAAGGTGACGATGGAGGATGCCGTGGGCGCGGACCAGATGTTCACTGTGCTCATGGGGGACGCCGTGGAGCCGCGCCGCGAGTTCATCGAGAAGCACGCCCTCGATGTCGCCAACCTCGACGTGTAACCGGATGCGTCCGCGGATGGGGGGCGGGGAGGGATCGCTCGACCACGCAGCACGCGACCGCATGGCCCGCTGCGGCTGGGCTCCATCAGACCACGCCCGGTCCGCGCGGGCGGGCGGCGGGAACGGGTCTCGTCGACCCCTCCCCGCCCCCCATCCGCGGACGCATCCGGACACATCAAGCTAGGAGATCGCGTTGCCGAACGAGCGTCAGATCCCGGTTCCCATCGAAGAGGAGATGCGCAAGTCCTATCTGGACTACGCCATGTCCGTCATCGTCGGGCGGGCGCTGCCCGACATCCGCGACGGCCTCAAGCCCGTGCACCGGCGGGTCCTCTACACGATGCAGCAGCTCGCGCTCAACTGGAACCGGCCCTACAAGAAGAGCGCCCGCATCGTGGGCGACACCCTCGGCAAGTTCCATCCCCACGGCAACGAGCCCGTCTACGAGGCCCTGGTCCGGATGGTCCAGGAGTTCTCGCTGCGCTACCCACTGGTGGACGGGCAGGGCAACTTCGGTTCCGTCGACGGCGATCCGCCGGCGGCCATGCGCTACACGGAAGTGCGGCTGGCCAAAGTCGCCCACGAGATGCTGGCCGACATCGACAGGGCCACCGTCGACTTCGTGCCGAACTACGACGAGAACGAAGAGGAGCCGCTCGTTCTCCCCACGCGCCTGCCCAACCTGCTCGTCAACGGCTCGGCCGGCATCGCCGTGGGGATGGCCACCAACATCCCGCCCCACAACCTCACCGAGGTCGTGGATGCGCTGGTGCTCCTCATCGACAATCCGGCGGCGCCGGTCGAGGACCTGATGAAGATCGTGAAGGGCCCCGACTTCCCGACAGCCGGCTACATCTATGGCGGCGGCGGGATCCGGGAAGCCTACACCACGGGGCGGGGGACGATCACGCTGCGGGCCAAGGCCCATGCCGAGAAGATGCGGGGCGGGCGCGAGGCGGTGATCATCACCGAGCTGCCCTATCAGGTCAACAAGGCCACGCTCATCGAGAAGATCTCCGAGCTGAGCCGGGAGAAGAAGATCGACGGCCTCTCGGAGATCCGTGACGAGTCCAACCGCGAGGGCATGCGGGTCGTGCTGGAGCTCAGCCGCGGCGAGATCCCGCAGATCGTGCTGAACCAGCTTTACAAGCACACCCAGATGCAGACGACCTTCGGGATCATCATGCTGGCCCTGGTCGAGCGCCGGCCCCAGGTCGTCAACCTCAAGGAGATGCTGGAGGCCTTCATCCGCTTCCGGCGCGAAGTGGTCACCCGCCGGACGCGCTTCGACCTGGCCCGGGCCGAGGAGAAGGCCCACGTCCTGGCCGGTCTGCGCAAGGCGGTGGAGCATCTGGACCAGGTCATCCGGCTGATTCGCCAGTCCGAGAGCCCCGACGCGGCCAAGGATGCCTTGATGAGCCGGCTCGAGCTCACGGAGATCCAGGCCAAGGCCATCCTGGACATGCGGCTGCAGCGCCTGACCCAGCTCGAGCGCCACAAGGTGGTGGAGGAGCACGAGCAGACGCTGGCCCTCATCGAAGAGCTCAAAGGCATCCTGGCCTCCGACGCCAAGCTCATGGGCATCATCACGCAGGAGCTGCAGGTCCTGAAGGAGGAGTACGGCGACGGCCGGCGCACCGAGATCCTCACCGAGACGGCCGAGCTGACCATCGAGGACCTCCTGGCCGACGAGGAGATGGTGGTCACCATCACGCGCTCCGGCTACATCAAGCGCACGCACGTGGAGTCCTACCGGAGCCAGCGCCGGGGCGGCAAGGGCGTGACCGGCATGGAGACCAAGGAGGAGGACATCGTCGAGGACCTCTTCGTCGCCTCAACCCACGCCTTCCTCCTGTTCTTCACCAACCAGGGGAAGGTCCACTGGCTCAAGGTGCACGAGATCCCCGAGGGTGGCCGTCAGGCCAAGGGCAAGGCGATGGTGAATCTGCTCTCGCTAGGCGAGGGCGAGCGGGTGGCCACCTGCGTGCCGGTGCGCGACTTCGCGGCCGGCGGCTACATCCTGTTCGTCACCAAGCAGGGGAAGGTCAAGAAGACGGAGCTGGAGGCGTATTCGCACCCGCGCGCGGGCGGCATCCAGGCCATCGGCCTGGAGGACGGCGATGAGGTGATGGCGGCCCTGCGGACGGATGGCCGGCGCGAGGTGATGGTGGCCACCAAGCTCGGCATGGGTATCCGTTTCACCGAGGACGAGGTGCGCCCGATGGGGCGGGGCGCCGCCGGCGTGCGTGGGATCGAGCTGGAAGAGGGCGACGAGGTCATCGCCGCCGAGGTCATGCAGGAGGGCGTCACCATCCTGACCGTCACCGAGCGGGGCTTCGGCAAGCGCACGCCTCTGGAGGAGTATCGCCTGCAGGGGCGGGCCGGCAAGGGCATCATCGACATCAAGACCGGCGGCCGCAACGGCAACGTGGTCGGGATGCTGCAGGTCCGCGACGAGGACGACCTGCTCGTCGTCACCACCAAAGGCAAGATCATCCGCATCCACGCCGCCGACATCTCCTCCCAGGGCCGCAACACCTGGGGCGTGCGCATCATCGAGCTGGAGCCCGACGACCGCGTGGGTTCCATCGCCCGGGTGGAAGCCGAGCAGGCCCCCGAAGCGCAGTAGCCGCGGTGCTGGACCTCCGGATCCTCCGCGAGGAGCCCGAAGCGGTCGAGCGAGGGCTGGCCGCCCGCGGCGAGTCCCCCGCGCCCGTGAAGGAGATCCTGCACCTCGATGTGGACCGGCGGCGCCGGGTCCGCGAGGCCGACGAGCTCAAGGCCGAGCGCAATCGGGTCTCCGAGGCGATCGGTCAGGCCAAGCGCCGGGGGCAGGATGCCGGTGCGGAGCAAGTCCGGATGCGCGAGGCGGGCGACCGGATCAAGACGCTCGACGACGAGGTCAAGCATCTCGACGAACAGATCGAGCGCCTGCTCCAGCAGCTCCCGAACCTGCCGCATCCCTCGGTGCCCCCCGGTCTGACCGATGCCGAGAACGTCGAAGTGCGCCGCTGGGGCGCGCCGCGCGAATTCGGCTTCGCCCCGCGGCCCCACGAGGAGGTGGGGGAGCAGCTTGGGTTGCTCGACCTGGAGCGCGCCGCGCGCATGGCGAAATCGCGCTTCTCGGTCCTGTGGGGGCCGCTGGCTCGGCTCTCCCGGGCGGTGACTGAGCTCATGCTCGACCTGCACACGCGGGAGCACGGCTACACCGAGCTCTGGCTCCCGCACCTCGTCAACGCCGCGACGATGCTGGGAACGGGGCAGCTCCCGAAGTTCGAGGAGCAGCTCTTCAAGACCGTCGAGGCCGACGAGGGACGGATGCTCTATCTCATTCCCACGGCCGAGGTGCCGCTCACGGCCCTTCACTTCGGCGAGACGCTGCCCGAGGCCACGTTGCCCCGCCGCTACACGGCCTACACGCCGTCCTACCGCCGGGAGGCGGGCACCTATGGTAAGGACATGAAGGGCATCTACCGCCAGCACCAGTTCGACAAGGTCGAGCTGCTGAAGATCGCCACGCCGGCCCAGGCCGACGCCGAGCTGGAGTCGCTGGTGGCCAACGCCGAGGAAGTGCTACGCCGGTTGAACCTGCCCTACCGGGTCGTCGAGCGTTGCGCCGGGGACCTCGGCTTCAGCGCCACCAGGGGCTACGACATCGAAGTGTGGCGTCCGGCCATCGGCAAGTACAGCGAGATTTCTTCCTGCTCGAACTATGGCGCCTTCGGCGGCCGCCGGGGCGACATCCGCTACAAGCCCACGGCCGGCGGTAGGTCGGACTTCTGCGCGACGCTGAATGGCTCCGGCCTCGCCGTCGGCCGCACGCTGATCGCCGTGCTCGAGAACTACCAGGAGGCTGACGGCGCCGTGACCGTCCCCGCGGCGCTCCGTCCGTTCATCGGCGGCCTTGAGCGACTGGCACCGGCGGAGTGAGGCCGGACCGCAACACCTCGGCGTCGATAGAGCGTTTGCACCAAGACTGAACGGCACCGGCGGTGCCAGATTCTGAAGGGCTTGGTTCCGGACGCGCGTCTCCCGGCGCTGTCCACTATGCGAGAATCAACGCCGGGGAAGGCCACTCGGATCGACAGGGGGGTATCGACACTTCGTGCTGCGGCTCCCCACATGGGCAGGACCCGCCGCTGGCGCACTGTCGCCCAGACGGCTACGCCGGCCATGAAGGTCCACCTGGTTCGCCCGCGGGAACTCTCCGGGGATCTCGTCGCGGCCTGGGAGGAGATTCTCCGCGACGAGCCGGCGCTCGACAGCCCGTACTTCCGACCGGAGTTCGTGCAGGCGGTGGCCTCGGTGCGGACCGACGTGGAGATCGGCGTCCTCGAAGACGGGAACCGGGCAGTCGGCTTCTTCCCGTTCCAGCGAGGCCGCTGGAGCGTCGCCCGTCCCGTCGGCGGACGGCTATCCGACTTTCAGGCCATCATCGCCCGTCGCGACACGCCATGGTCGGTGCCCGAGCTACTCCGCGGCTGTCACCTGTCGGCCTGGGAGTTCGATCATCTGCTCATTCATCAGGCGAGCCTCGAGCCGTTTCATGCCGTCGTCGCCGAATCGTCCTATCTCGATGTCTCGCACGGCTTTGAAGCGTACCAGAGGGAGCGGCGAAAGGCGGGGAGCGATAGCTTGGTCCAGGTGCTGCGCAAGCATCGCAAGATCGAGCGCGAGGTTGGTCCGACCCGGTTCATCGCTCACACCGACGACGAGTCGGTGTTCGATCAGTTGCTGGCCTGGAAATCGGCGCAGTATCGGCTCACCAACCTGACCGACATCTTTCGGTACCCATGGACGGTTGAGCTGCTCAAACGGATCTGGCGAACCCAACTGCCGGGTCTGTCTGGCCTGCTGTCGGCGGTCTATGTCAACGATCAACTGCTGGCGATCCACTTCGGCATGCGCACGCCATCCGTCGTGCACTGGTGGTTCCCGGCGTACAACCGAGCCTACGACAAGTACTCCCCGGGGCTGATGCTGCTCGCGGATCTGGGTCGGGCGGCCGAAGGGCTGGGTATCCGGCGCATCGATTTGGGCAAAGGTGACGAAGTATTCAAGAGAAGTTTCGCCTCCGGCTCGGTCGGCGTGGCCGAAGGCGCCGTCGACATGCGACCGCTGGCTGGAGCGGTCCGCGGCAGTTGGCGAACCGCGCGCCGCTGGCTCAAGTCCTCGGCGCGCGGGCCCGTCAGGGTGCCGCTGATCTGGTTGCGTAAGGTGCGGGATCGGTGGGCCTTCCGCTAGCCTCCGTAGATCTCGAGGTCTACGAGGATCGCCGAGGCGACCCTCGAGCGTGGCGACCGCAGGCGGTTCTCGGGCGTGGCATGCGGTTTGCTCTTTCGGCGCCCGCATGCTCTCGCTCCTCGGAATCCTGGCGCTCGCCGTCGTCGTAGGAAAGGTCGCTCGCCGGATCACACCCGCCGTCGAGTTAGCGCTGCTACTGCTCATTGCCGCCCTCGTGGTGGCGGAGTTCGTGTCCTGGTCCTGGTGGGAAACCGGAAGCACCGAGGCTCTGCTCGGGGGCCTGCCCAGCCACTTCCGCTGACGCTGCCGTGGAGATCCTGGTTCTCGCGCCGTACCCGCCGCACCCGCACTACTTCGGGGCATCCATCCGCACCTACTCCCTCGTGCGAATGCTCGCCCGGGAGCACCAGGTGACGGTGCTCTGCTTCGCCTCTCCCGAGGAGCGAGCGGCCCTCGGCCCGCTTCGGGAACTCTGCGCCGGCGTCCAGACTGTCGACCATCCGCCGGGGGCCCGGCGCAAGCGCCTTTACCAGATCCGCGCGCTTCTGGCCCGCCCCTACAGCTACTACGCCACCTACTCGCCGGTGATGGCGGCCGCCCTGGCGAGGCTCCTGGCCCAGCGGCGTTTCGACCTCGTGCAGCTGGAGGGCGGTGACATGGCCCCGTACTACAAGCTGCCCGCCACAATTCTGAAAGTGCTGGACGAGCACAACATCGAGTACCAGCTCCTCGAGCGGACCTGGCGGCAGGCGCGGTCGCCGCTTCGTCGGCTGTACAACCGGCTCGAGGCTCAGAAGCTCCGCCGGGCCGAGCTGGCGGCGTGCCAGCGCGTCGACGCCGTCCTCGCCACCTCCGACGTGGACCGAGCCGCGCTCGCGCGCGACGTGCCGGAGGTCCCGATCCACGTGATCCCGAACGGGGTGGACACCGCCTTTTTCATGCCGGACGGGGCGCCCGAGGACCCGAGGTCGGTCCTGTTCACCGGGGCCATGGACTACCACCCGAACACGGACGGTGTCCTGTACTTCGCCGGCGAGATCTGGCCCCGCATTCGCACGCAGGCCCTCGAGTCGGTGCTCACGGTGGTGGGCAAGAACCCGCCGGCACGGGTACGGGCGCTGACCCGGGACGGGATCGTGGTCACTGGCACCGTCCCCGACGTGCGGCCGTGGATGCGGCGGGCAGCCGTGTTCGTCGTCCCTCTGCGGGTAGGGGGCGGCACTCGCCTGAAGATCCTCGAGGCGCTGGCGAGCGGGCGCGCCGTAGTTTCCACGTCGCTCGGCTGCGAGGGGCTGGAGATCACGCCAGGCGAAGAGATCATCGTTGCCGACGCTCCCCAGGCCTTCGCGGATGCCGTGGTCCGGTGCCTGCGCGATCCCGTCCTTCGCGCACGGCTCGGGGCGCGCGGGCGAGCCCTGGTGGAGCGACGATATCGCTGGGAAGCGATCGGCGCCACGCTGAACGACCTCTACCGGGAACTGGCCGGCCGACATGGCAGCGCCCAGGCCGAACCCGGATTGGTCCGGCGCGGCTCGTGAACGGGGTGCTTCGGCCAAGCCCGCCGAGATGGATGTGGGCAGCGGGGCCGACACTGGCGCTCCTCGTGGTCGCGCTGGTCGGAGCGCATGGGTTCGGCGGTCAAGGGCCGGCAATCCGCGTCGATCAGCTCGGCTACAGGCCCGGCGAGACGAAGCTGGCATTGGTGGCCGCCGCGCCCGCCGCTTTTGCGGTCCGGGAGGCCGCCACCGGACGCATTGTGTTCGAGGGGCCGGCCGCCGCGCTGGGTCCGCGCGATCCCGCCTCCGGCGACCGCATCACCGCGCTCGACTTCACCGCGCTCACCATCCCCGGCGAGTATGTGGTGACGGCGCCCGGCGTCACGGCGTCTCCCCCGTTTCGGGTCGACAACGCAGTATACGCGAACGCCCTGCGTACCGTTCTCCGAACCTTCACCTACCAGCGCTGCGGGACGGCGATCCAGGACGGCTCGCCATTCGCTCACCCGGCCTGCCACCTCACCGATGCCCGTGAGTGGGGCCCGTCAGGCGCGCGGCGCGATGTCACGGGCGGCTGGCACGACGCCGGCGACTACGGAAAGTACGTGCCGGCAGCCGGGATCACGCTCTGGCACCTGGCGGTCGTCCACGACCTGGCCCAACCACCCGGCCTGCTCGACGAGATGCGGTGGGAGCTCGACTGGCTGCTTCGGATGCAGCGGGAAGACGGCGGGGTCCACCATAAGGTCGGGCCGGCGCGGTGGACAGCCGACCGAGCGCCGCACCAGGACCACGAGCCGCGCTACCTCTTCGGCGTCTCCTCCGTGGCCACCGCCACCCTGGCCGCGACCGGCGCGCGCGCCGCGCGCTTGTACGCGGCACGCGACCGCGGGTACGCCGCCCGGCTCCTCGGCTCGGCCGTGGATGCCTGGCGCTGGCTCGAGCGGCATCCGGATATCGTGCCGGCTGGGGGCTTTTCAAATCCCTCCGGTGTCGAGGGCGGCGCCTACGACGACGACGACGACCGGGACGAGCGATTCTGGGCGGCCGCTGAGCTGTGGCGGGCCACCGGGGACGCGCGCTATCGGGCGGCCGCGCTCGGGAGCTTCGACCGCTGGCCGCCGTTCGACTACCCCGCCTCCTGGCGCCGGGTCCAGAACCTCGCCTACCTCACGCTGCTCGAGGATGGGAGCCCGCTCGATGCCGGCGCCAGACGACGGCTGCAGGCGACGCTGGCCGAGCGAGCCGGCTGGGTGACCAATGCGGTGAACCAGGGCGGTTACCGGGTGGCCTTGACGCTCAAGGATTACTACTGGGGGTCGAACGGTCTGGCGCTCGAGCGCGCGGTTCAGCTCTTCGCGGCGTTCCGGGAAACGGGCCGGCGAGCGTTCAGGGACGCAGCGCTCGATCAGCTCCACTACGTCCTCGGGCGGAACGCGCTCGGCAAAAGCTTCGTGACCGGACTCGGTACGGATCCTGTACGCCGCCCGTACCACCAGCCGGCGATCGCTCACCCGGCCCGCCTCGTCGTACCCGGCCTCCTCGTCGGTGGCCCCAATGCGCAGCGGGAAGGCCTCGTGGTGCCGTTCCCGGCCCAAGCCTACCGGGACGACGATCGCCTCTACGGGGTGAACGAGCACGCGATCTACTGGACCGCGGCGCTCGCCCACATCCTCGCCGAAGCGAGCCGCTGATCGCCGCGGCTAACCCACGCGGCAGGGGACGAGAGTGCGGTAGAGGCCACGCATTGCCGGGTACGCCGGGAACAAGCGGAGGCCAAAGCGCCACCACGGCCCCCGCGCGGCGTCGCCGCGGACGAGCGTGTATGGCGAGCGAAGAATTTCGGCGCCCGCGACCGCGTCGTCGTAGCCGGCGGCGGCCACCGCCTCCAGGGCTCGGCGGTCCACGCAGTTGAACGGGTAGGCGAAGGAGCGCACCGGCATCCCGAGCCCATCCTCCAGTCGCGCCCTGGAGGCCACCACCTCCTCATGCAGCGAGGCGTCGCCAAGCGTCGTGAGGTCGGGATGGGTGAGCGAGTGCGAGCCGACCTCCATTCCCCCTTCCAGCCAGGCCCGGAGGTCTGGCCAGTCCATGAGCGGTGCCGGGGCGGTCCAGCCCGAGACCTGGCCGACCGCGCCGGCCACGACGTAACACGTCGCCGAGAAGCCGTACTTGCGCAAAAGAGGCAGCGCGAGGGCCAGCGTGTCCAGGTAGCCGTCGTCGAAGGTGATCACCACCCTCCGCGGCGGGACCGGCGTACCGCGCCGCATGTGCTCGGCGACCATGCGCGGCGGCAGGGAGCGATACCCCAGGACGCGCAGATAGGCGAGCTGCCAGCGGAAGCGGGCCACGGACATGCTGCAGGGGTGGCTGCCGGTCCGCGGGGTGAGCCGATGATACATAAGGATTGGGGACTGGCGGTACCCGAGCGGCATCATGGTAACGAGGGCCGTGAGGCCGGCTTGCGCCGTGGCAGTGCGAAGCCGCAGCGCGTCCGGCGCGCGAGGCGAGCCTGAGTGAGTCGGCCTGAGCGAGGCGGGCCGTGCTTCATCTATACCACCCGGGCTGGCGCCCGCCACGGGACCACTGCCAGGATCCAGCGAGTGGCCTCGGACGGCAGGATGGCGAGGCGGATAACGAGGGCGAGGTAGGCAAGCCCGCCGCCGACGGCGGCTAACATCCACGGCAGATCGAGAGCACGACCGAGGAGCACAATGAGTGCCATAGCCACGCCAGCGCCGGCCACCTGCACTGCGACCCGCCGCGACTCCACCCCCAGGGTTCCCGCCGGTAGGAGGCGCAACGCGCAAGCCATGATGAAGACTTCCGTCAGCAGCGTGCCGAGGGCTGCCCCGATGCCGCCGTTGTTGTAGCGAGACTCGGCCAGCGGGATCAGCAGACGGCTCAAGAGAGGGCTCAGGATACAAGCGGCCGCAGCGACCGCGATCCAGGTCCGTTCACGACCGATGGCCATGAGAACGCCGACCAGGAAGAAGTCGACGAACAGGACGCCGAGCGTGACGGCGTGGACCTGAAGAATAGGCACCGCCGGACCGAACGCCTCCAGCGTGAAGAGCAGGCTCACGATCTCCCGGGCCAGCGTCAGGAGAGTCACCACCACCGGCACGGTGACGACGAGCAGGACGTGGAGCGTCTTGCGGATGGTCGCGCGGAACTCGTCCGGGGCCGTCACCCACAGGCGCGCCGCGACCGGAAACGTGGCCATCGTGAGGACCTGGGGAACGAAACAAAGGGCGTCGAGGAGCCGGGACGCGATCCCGTACCACCCCACGGTGGCCTCGGTCGTGAGCCAGCCGAGCATCACGACGTCCATCCGGAAATAGAGATTTCCCAGCGCCTGCCCCACGAGGAACGGCAGCCCGGCCGCGAGCAGCGCGGATCCGGCCGCCTCCGCCGAGGCCGGCCTCCGGAAGCCCTCCAGGCGCCGGACAGCCACCGTGTTGACGGCGACCTGCAGGACCACCGCGAGTGCCATGACGATGGCGACGACCTGGACCCCTTGCCCCTGCAGGAGCAGCGGGACTGCGACGGCCAGCGTGAACGCGTTGCCCGCGATCCGGGCCAGAACCGGCACGAGCATCCGTTCGTGGGCCTGGAACACGGCGCGTAGCACCTGACAGAACGCCTCGCCGACCATGACGATTCCAAGGATCATGGCCAGTTCCAGGGTGCTCGGGTGGTGACCCAGGAGGCGGACGGTGCCCAGGAGGGCTACGTAGAGCGCCGCGCCGAGTATCGCGATCGCCACCACCGCCGTCCGGAGGTACGGTCGAGCCAGCCCCCGCTGGCAGGCGATCGCGCGGGCCAATACCTGCGTGAGGCCGAACTCGACCGCGACTCCAAACATCATGGTCAGCGACAGCACCAGGTGCAGGCGGCCGAACTCGACGTCTCCTAGAAAGCGCGGCAGGAGGACGACGAGCGCCAGCCCGATGAGACTCGAGCCCGTCTGGGCTGCGAGCAGGAGCGAGGAGTTGCGGAAGATGCTCTTCAGCGGATCCACGGCGAGGGCGGTAAGAAATTGACCGGTCTTCCACGCGGCATTCGCGGTGGGTTGAGCACGGCCCTACCTATAAACGGTAGGTGGTGGGGAGATCGCTGGTTCGTCCTGCCTTCGGTAGATCGTCGGCGACTCAGAGAGAGCAAGCTCGTGCCCTGAAGTGGTATGGGCCTTCCAAACCGAGGCCCCCCGGCGGCCCGGACGCGACGCTCGCAGATCACAGTTCCGTCCGTCTCACAGCCGCCAGCGCGGCGTGGTGGCGGCGAGCCCGCCCCACTCCTGGATCGGGCGGAGGAGACCGATGAGCGTGCCGAGGTAAATCATGTTGCGCGAGTACGTCAGCTGCAGGTCGTAGTACGAGGCGACGAGCTGGTTCACCACGGCGAGGCCGATGACGACGGCCACGGCGCCGAGCAGCGGATCGGGGAGGTGGCGGTAAGTCCACGTCGAGTCAGCCACCACCCGCGCGAAGAAGAACATGACGAGGATGAAGCCGATCGTGCCGGCCTTGACCCAGATCCACATCACCTCGTTGTGCGGGATGTACTCGTAAAGCGGGAACCCGAGCTTGGGCAGCGAGCGGTGCATCTCGTACGGATGGCCGAAGCCGATGCCCCACGGATGGGTCTGGATCGTGTACTGGAGGTTCTCCAGCTCGAGAATCCGATAGAGATTCGAAGACTTCGCGGGATCGAGAAGGGACAGCGCCCGTTCGATCGGCCGGGCCCACGGCGAGCTCGACCCGGCGAACGCCAGGGCGTAGGCGGCGGCCACCAGCAAGCAAGGCACCAACAGGCGCAGAAGCTTACGGCGCGCGACGGCCGACACCGCGAGGGCGAGAAAGGGGGCGCAGACGCCGAAGCTGACGTAGGCGGCGCGGCGCTGCGTGAGCATGAGCGCCAGCAGCATGACCGGCGCGCTCACCAATATCGCGCGTCGGAGCGCCGGGGCGGCGCGCTCGTGGATGAGCACGATCCCCAGGAGGAGCAGCGGCACGAACATCACCGGGTCCTCATGAGCCATGAACGTCTCGTTCAGGTCTAACTCCGTGCGCAGGATGACGAAATAGCGGTAGAGGCCCTGAAGAGCCTTGAGACCCAGGGCCAGCGTGACGACCCAGAGGATCAGGTGCAGATCGCTCCGGCGCTGAACGATCTGCGGAACCAGCCAGGCGAGCCCGAGCAGGTACCCGAGCGCCCGCACCTCCCACAGCGCGGGCTTGACGTCGCCGCCGGCCGCGATGCCGATTCCGAAGGCGAGGGCGATCGTCAGGACCGCCAGGATCCACGCCACCGTGCACGGCGGCGGCGCCAGCCGGAGGCGGTGGGCCAGAACGCCTTGGATGAGCCAGGTTCCGACGAGGAGAACCACCCAGATTTCGACGGCGTTGGCCGCGATGCCGGTGAACGGAGTGTAGTCCTTGAGGTTGCGAAAGATCGGGAGCATCTGCAGCGAGAACGGCTGGATGGTCCCCGCGAGGGTCCCGATCTCGAACTCCTCGGTGATGAGGGCCAGGCCGAGAAGCAGCGCGAAACCGTAGACCGGACGCCACCATGTGACGCCAACGACGATCGGGAGCGCGATCACGAGGTACGCCGCGGGCGTTTGGCCCCCGAGGGTGAGCCCCGTGACGAGAAAGAGTCCGGTGAGCCCGATCAGGAACGCTTCGTCGGGCCGCACGCAGACGGCGGAGATCGCGGCGCGCATCGCAGTGACCGCACGACGCAAGGCAGATGCCAGAGCCGAGGGTGAATGAATACTGCCCACGGACCGGCGCCCGACAGTCGACGCTGCAGAGCGCGAGCTCCGCGCGGGCCGGCACACATCTTGCGATGCTGCGGATCGCGATGCGACGCACGCTGGGGCTCCTGGTCATTGTCTTACCGGCCGCGTGGGCTGGTTGCGCCAGCGCTCCGAGCGGCGCAGCGAGCGCCTTACCGCAGCCGCCCGCTCTCGCCTCGTCCGCAGCAGGCGCGTTACCGCAGCCGCTCGCTCTCGCCTCGCCCGCAGCAGGCGCGTTACCGCAGCCGCCGGCTCTCGCCTCGCGCTGGGCGCCCCCGCCCGCCGTCTCGCTCGAGCGGCCGACCGGCGGCGATTATCGGCTCGCGCCGAAGGATCAGATCACGATCCACGTCCACGGCCAGGATGACCTGACCCGCACCGCCCGCATCAGCGAAGCCGGGACGGTCGCGTTGCCGCTCCTGGGCGAGGGACAGGCGGTGGCCGGACTCACGCTGGCCGAGGCGGAGGCGAAGATCGCGGCCAGCCTCAAGGGCCGGTACCTCGTCAACCCAGGGGTAACGCTGACCGTGGTCGAGTTCGCGGGACGGCAGGTCGCCGTGATGGGCGCCGTCCAGCAGCCCGGGTCGTACGCGCTCAAGGGGAACGCCACGACGGTCCTCGTAGCGCTGGCCGAGGCGCGGGGGCTCCGGGAGAACGCCGACCGGGTGGCGTATGTCGCGCGCGCTCGGCCTCGGGCGGGGGAGCCACAGCCGGTGGTGGTGGATCTGGAGGCGCTCCTGCGCACCGGAGACGTCCGCTACAACGTCGTGGTCGAGGGCGGAGACACGGTGTTCGTGCCGGAAGCGAACATGTACTACGTCGCCGGCGAAGTGGAGAAGCGGGGAGCGTATCTCCTGCGGCGGGGCACGACGGTGTCGAAGGCGCTGGCGGAGGCGGGGGGAGTGACGAAGGTGGCGGCGACGCAGGAGATCAAGATCGTGCGGACACTGCCGAGCGGGGAGAAGCGGGAGATCACGGGGATCGACCTGAAGGCGGTCATGTCCGGGGACGCCAGCCAGGATCCGCCACTGGAGCCCCACGACATGGTGATGGTGCCGGCGAGCGGGGCCAAGGTCGCGGCCCACGGGATCCTGGACTTCTTCAGGGGCGTCTTGAGCCTGGGCATCGGGCCCTGAAGGGCGAGGAGAATTCGAATGCGGCAGCTCCCACACCGGCCCGTCGCGGCCTTACCGGGTGAACGGGTCATCGACATCGACGCGGTCCCACTCGCCGGCGAGCGCCCGCCCCGCAGTCTCTCGGGCGCGCTGATGGGCCGCTACCGGCTGATCCTCGGCTTTACGGCGGTCATCGTGGCCGCCGTGGCCCTGTGGACGCTCGTCGCGAATCCCCTCTATGAGGCCTCCGCCGTGGTGCAAGTCGATCCCGAGCGGCCTCGCGTGGTGTCCTTCACCGACATCATGCCTTCCGAAGAGCCCTACAACGAGCGCGTCGTCGACGCGTACTACCAGACACAGCTGGAGCTCATCAAGAGCGGTCCTTTGCTGGAGCGGGTGGTCGAGGGACTGAACCTTCGCCAGCACCCGGCCTTCGCCACGGGCGGGACCGGCGGCGGGCCGCTCGGCGAAATGGTCGAGCAGCTCGAGCGCCGGCTCACGATCGAGCCGATCAAGCGGAGCCGACTCATCCGGATCACCGCGAAGCTTCCCGACCGGGAGCTGGCCGCCGTCATCCCGAACCAGATCGCCCAGGAGTACATCGCCAGGACGAACGTGCAGCGGCGGGAGGCTTCGGCAGCGGCGAGCCGGTGGCTCGAGGAACAGCTCGTGGGGCTGCGGCGGCGCACCGAGGAGGCGACCGGCACGGTCCAACGATTCGTCCGGCAGCACGACCTGGTGCCGACACGCGAGGGGCGGGCGGAGTTCGCGCTCCAGCAACTGGACGACCTCAACCGGGCGTATACCGACGCCGAGAACGACCGGATTCAGCAGGAGGCCCGCACCCGGATGCTGGCCGGGGCCGATTCCGACACGCTGGCCGCCGCGCTGGGGAGCGAGCTGGTCCGCACCCTCAAGGCCGACTACTCGCGGCTCGAGCGGGAGATGGGACGGGCCAAGACTATCTACGGGCCGGAGCATCCGAAGATGATCGCCCTGGAGGCCGAGCTCTCGCTGGCCAAGCTACGCCTGAACACCGAAATCGACAAGGCCAAGCAGGCGGTCGAGCAGAACTACCAGGCCGCAGTGCGGCGGGCCGCCGAGCTGGGACGCCGCCTGGATGCGCAGCGCCAGAGCGCCATCCTCCAACACGCCCGCCAGATGGAGCTGCAGCTTCTCCGGAAGGAGGCCGACGCCACCGGAGGCATCTATGCCGACCTGATGAAGCGGCTCAAGGAAGTTCGCCTCGCCGGTGAGCTGCAGGTGACCAACGTCAGGATCGCCGCCCCGGCCCGAACGCCGACCCGGCCGGTGAGCCCCAAGCCGGCGCGGGACCTCGTGCTGGCCACGATCGGGGGCCTCATCGGCGGCGTCGCGCTGGCCCTCGTCCGCGAGGCCGGCGACAAGACGATCCACACGCCGCGTGAGGTCAGCCTCCTGATCCGGCTACCGAACGTGGGGATGGTGCCCTCCGTCGGCGGCCCTGTGCGGCGGGCCCTTCCCGTGGTGGAGGCGCTCCCGGCACGGGCGCGCCACGACGACACCTCCTCGGGGCAGGCCCAGTTGGCCGGCGAGGCCTTCGGCTACATCCGGGCCCTGGTCCGCCACAATCACGCCCTGTCCCCGGCGCGCGTCATCCTGGTAACGAGCGCCCAGCCTCAGGAGGGCAAGTCGTTCACCGCGGCGAATCTGGCCGTCGCCCTCGCCGAAGGGGGCGAGCGCGTGCTCCTCGTCGACGCCGATCTCCGGCGGTCGTCCTGCCACCGCGTTTTTGGTCTGGAGAAGTCGACCGTGGGACTGTCCTCGATCCTCTACGGCGGCCTGAACGCAGAGATGGCGCTCCTCACGACCGGCGTGCCGAACCTGACATTCCTACCGGCGGGGCCGACACCGCCCGGCCCGGCAAACCTGCTTTCCTCGGAGCGGACCCGGGCGCTGCTGCAGACGCTCCGGGAACGCTATCCCTGGATCATCATCGACTCGCCGCCGGTCCTGGCGGTCTCCGACGCCGCCGTGCTGGCCTCTCTCGTGGACGGCGTTCTGCTCATCGTGCGCGCCCACGCGACCCCGGTCGAGGCCGTGCAGCTCGCCCGCGACTCGCTGGAAGCGGTCGGGGCTCGGATGCTCGGCGTCGTCCTCAATGACGTGCGCCCGTCCCGCAGCACCTATTCCTACGGGAACTACGGCTACCAGGACCTCCAGGGAGAAGGCGAACACGATCTCGATGGTGGAAATCACCACCTGCGCAAGCTCGCCAGGGCCTTGAACCGGACGATCGCGGACGCGTCGGAGCGCGTGGGCCGGGTATGGGTTGGCTGACGCTTCCGCTCGCCGCCATCGCTGCCGTCTTCACGGGGTATCTCGTTCTCCTGACGACGGCGGCCATCGCCGCCCGGCTCGTCCGCCGGCCGGCCCTGCCGCCCGGCCCGCCCCGCCACCGGTTCGCGGTGGTGGTGCCGGCCCATAACGAGGCCTTGACGCTGCCCAGCCTCCTGCCGGCCCTCGCGATGATGGAGTACCCGCGCCCGCGCTACGAGGTGGTCGTCGTCGCCGACAACTGCGCCGACGACACCGCGGCCGTCGCTCTCGCCCACGGCGCTCGCGTCCTGGCCCGCACCGATCCCGCCCGGCGCAGCAAGGGCCACGCGCTGGCCTGGGCGTTTGCGCGGCTGCTGGCGGAGCGGCGGCACGACGCCTTCGTGATCCTCGACGCCGACTGCCGCCCGGCACCGGACCTCCTGCACCGACTCGATGCCGCGCTTTGCGCTGGCGCGAGCGTGGCCCAGGCTCATTGCGTAGTCGGCAACCCCGAGCAGAGCTGGCGCACCGCGCTCATGGCGGCCGACATGGCGCTGATCAATTACCTGCGGCCCGCGGGCCGCCAGGCGCTCGGCGCCTCTGCCGACCTGCAGGGAAGCGGGGTCTGCCTCAGTGCCTCGTTGCTCCGCCAGGTCCCCTGGCAGACCGTGACTGTGGCCGAGGACCACGAGTACCACGCACGCCTCCTCCTCCACGGGATCCGCGCCGTCTTCGTCCCCGACGCCGTGGTCCACCAGCTGGTCGAGCCCACCATGGCGACCGCCCGCGAGCAGGAGCTGCGCTGGGAGGGCGGCCGGCTCGCGCTCGCGCGCCGGTACGTGGGCCCACTCCTGCGTGCCGCGTGGTGCCGCCGGCGTGGCCGGTGGTGGTCCTGCCTGGCCGCAGCGCTCGACCTCACCACGCCGCCCTTCGCGCTCCTCGCCGCCGGCACGGCAGCGATGACCGCCGTTCACGCAGTGATCTGGGCGGCCGGCGGCCCTGCCTGGCCGATCGTGCTCTGGGCGGCGCTCCTGGCTGGCCAGGCCGCCTACGTCTTCGCGGGCTGCGCGCTCGCCGGCGTGCCGCCGCGGGCCTATGCCGCGCTCGTCCTCTACGGACCGCTCTATGCGGTGGCCAAGATCGGGTATTACGTCGCCGTCGCCCGCGGCGCATCGGCCGGCTGGATCCCCACCCCGCGGGGGGCGGCTTCCTGGAGCGCGCGTCCCGGGCGGCCCTCCAGACCGCCCGCCCGCCCGAAGTACCGGAGGATCCCGGCATGACGGCGGAGCGGGTGCGCCTGCTCGACGAAACGCACCGAAGACTGGCCGGGGGTGGCGTCGGCTGGGCCCGGCGGCGGGAGCTGGCGCGGGTCGCCCTCGTGCGGGGTGTCTGGCGCTTTCGCGTGGGCCTCGCGCCCAGGCTCAAGCGGGCGCTCGACATCGGCGGCGCACTGGCGTTGCTGGTGGCCGTCGGCTCGCTGTTCGCGCTGATCGCGTTGGCCCTAAAGCTGGAGGACGGTGGGCCGGTCTTCTTCCGGCAGTGGCGGGTCGGCCGGCATGGCCGGCGCTTTCTGATGTACAAGTTCCGCTCGATGGTCCCGAACGCCGAGGCGCTGCAGGCCCAGCTCCTGGCCCAGAACGAGATGCGGGACGGCATCCTGTTCAAGATCCGGAAGGACCCACGCGTGACGCACGTCGGGCGGCTTCTGCGCAAGGCATCGCTGGACGAGCTGCCCCAGCTCCTGAACGTGATCCGGGGCGAGATGTCGCTCGTCGGGCCGCGGCCGCCCCTGCCGTCTGAGGTCACCCTCTACGACCCTGCGCACTGGCGGCGACTGACGGCCACCCCAGGGATCACGTGCCTCTGGCAGATCTCGGGACGGAACGACATCGACTTCCCGGGACAGGTGCGGCTCGACGTGGAGTACATCGAGCGCCAGACCCTCGGGTTGGACCTGGCGATCCTGCTCCGCACGATCCCGGCAGTGCTCTCGGGGCGGGGGGCCTCGTGACCCCCGTCAGGCCGATTGCGCGCGTGGAGCTGATAGCGCGACAGATCGGGGCCGTGACCGTGCTGACGCCCCTCGGCGAGCTCACCGTCCCGACGGCGACCGTGTTTCTGCGACGGGCCCGTGGGCTTGGAGCATCGGTGACGCAACCGCTCGTCGCCGTCGACCTCTCCGGCGTGCGGCGAATCGACTCGAGCGGGTACGCCGCGCTCGTCGCGCTGCTTCGCCATGTTCAGCGCCGAGGCGGCGAGCTCTGCCTGGCCGGGCTCGATCACGAGGCGCGCCTGCTCCTGGAGATCATGCAACTCCACCTGCTGTTCGACGTGTGCGACGATGTGTCCGCGGCCGTCGAGGCACTGACCGCCGCCCGCGCCAGCGGGGAGTTTCGCGACGCGCTGATGGCATGAAGGCGATCATCCTGGCCGGGGGGCAGGGGGCGCGCCTGCTGCCGCTCACCCTCGACCGTCCCGCGGCTCTCCTGCCCGTCGCCAATCGCCCCCTCATCGAATACCTGCTCGAGCACCTCGCTCGTCACCGCGTGAACGAGGCCACGGTATGCCTTCATCACCGGCCGGATCGCCTCGAGGCGCATCTCGGCGACGGCACCCGCTGGGGGCTGCGACTCCGCTATGCGCTGGAGCGGCACCCGCTCGGGACGGCGGGCGCGGTCCGGGCGGTGGCGGACGGGTCGACGGATCCGGTGTTGGTGGCCTTTGCCACGGCACTCACCACCGCCGACATTACTCGGGCGCTGGCGCGGCATCGAATTCGCCACGCCGCCCTGACCCTGCTCGTGGCCCCGGCCGCCGGCGCTGGTGAGATCCGGGTGGACGACGAGGACCGGATCGTTCTCGGCGACGCGGCGACCTCCGTCACCTACGACTTCATCGGGCTCGCGGTGCTCGACCCGGGCGTCGTGTCCCTGGTGCCGGCCGGCGTGCCCTGCGACCTCATCGAGGATCTCGTGCCGGGTCTTATCGCAGCCGGGGCGGCCGTTCACGGCTCCGTGGCGGCGGAGCCCAGTGTGCTCGTGCGCACACCAGCCGATCTCGGCCTCGCCAATTTCGCCGCCCTCGGCGAAGAGTTGCCGGGTCTCGTCCTGCCCGGCTTCGAGGCACGCCGGGGGGTCCGCATCTCGCGCGGGGCCTTCGTGCACCGAAGCGCGCGCCTGATTCCGCCGGTGTTGGTCGGCGCCAACGCCGAGATCAGCCGGGGCGCGACCGTGGAAGCGACGGTCGTGGGTGACGACGTGATCGTGGGCGCGGGTTCGACGATCCGCAACTCGGTGCTGCTGGCGCGTACCTACGTGGGCCGCGGCCTCTGGCTGGACGGGGCGCTGGTGGACCGCGACCGGATACGCCGGGCGGAGGCCGGGACGTGGACGACCGTGCGCGATGCCCGGTTGTTCGGCGACACCCGGGCCCCGCTGCTCGTGAGCCAGATCGCCGCCATGCTTCGTCGACGCGTCGGGACCCGCCCCGCCGCGGGCTCACCGAACGGCGCCGGGCATGCGCTCTCCACGGAGAGGTATACCGATGCCACATCCGGCGTTTGAACCGGCAGTGGCGGCGGCCGGCCTGTTCCTCGTGGGCTGCCAGTACGCGACGCTCTTCGCCGCATCGCGGGACCGCGGAAGCCGGGTCGTGCACCTGGTCACCATGCTCGCATGGTGATCGCTGAGGAATGTCGCGCCGTGGGCCTGGCCCGCGCCTTCACTCGGGTCGTGTGGACCGACTGGACGGTGCCGCAGCGCCCGTGCCGCGACCCTGAGCAACATCTGGCCGCCGCGATCGCCTGGCTCAAGCGAGCGCACGACCAGAGCGGTGACGGCGGCGTCAGCTACGGCTACACGTTGAAGGGCGGATGGCGGCCGTCGTACCGGGAGACGTCCGGGTACATCGCCGTCACCTTCCTCGATCTGGCCCAGCATCTCGGGGACGATGACGCCCGGGTGAGGGCACGACGGATCGGCCGCTGGCTCCGCGACGTGCAGAACCCCGACGGCTCGTTTTCGAACCCCCGCTACCACGAGCGGGGGATCGTCTTCGATACCGGCCAGGTGCTCTCAGGGCTCCTCCGGGCCGGTCAGGAGACGCGCTATCACAGCTTGCTGGAGGCGGCCAGGCGGGCGGCCGACTGGCTGGTCGGCGTGGCCGATGCGGACGGGGTGTGGCGGCATCACGACCACCTCGGCGTCGTGCATGTCTACAACACCCGGGTGGCTTGGCCGCTGCTCGCCCTGAACGCACTCGAGCCACGGCCGGAGCGGGAGCGCATCGCCCGGGCCAACCTCGAATGGGCCCTAGGTCAGCAGCGGAATGGTTGGTTCGCGCACTGCGGCTTCGAAGCCGGGGCCCTGCCCTTCACGCACACCATCGCCTACACGCTGCGGGGGCTGCTCGAGTCTGCCGTCCTGCTGAAGGAATCGCGTTACCTCGACGGCGCCGTCCGGGGCGCCGAGGCGGTGCTCGGCCATCTCCGACCGGACGGCTTTCTGCCGGGCCGCATCGGCCTCGACGGCCGGGCGCGGGGCCGCTTCGCCTGCCTGACGGGCAACGCTCAGATGGCGACGGTCTGGTTCCGACTCTTCGAGTTGACCAGTGAGCGCCGATTCCGCGCGGCGGCCTGGGCCAGCCTGCGTTACGTCATGGCCTCACAGGACCTGACGACCGCCGACCCTGATGTCCGGGGCGGCATCAAGGGGTCGCAACCCATCTGGGGCGGCTACGCGCCGTTCACCTATCCAAACTGGGCGACCAAGTTCTTCATCGATGCGCTCCTGCTCTGGCGGAAGGTCGCGTCGTGACCCGCCCGCGCGTCCTCAACGGCGGTTTCGACTCGCTGACGCTGACGGAGACGGTGGACTGGGCCGCGACCTGGATCCGAAACGGCGGGCGCGGCTATCTGTGCACGGTGAACGTGGCCGTCCTCATGATGATGCGTCAGGATCGGCGGCTGCAGCGGATCGTCGACCATGCGGCGCTCGTGGTCGCCGACGGCCAGCCCATTGTCTGGGCCTCGCGCCTCGCGGACCGACCCCTGCCCGAGCGCGTGGCCGGCATCGACCTTGTCGATGCGCTGGCCGCCCGGGCTACCCGCGAGGGCTTCGGCGTCTACCTCCTCGGCGCTCGGCGGCCGGTGGTGGAGGAGGCGGCTCGCCGTCTCCGTGCCGCGCACCCTGGCCTGTCGATCTGCGACGTCGCGGACGGCTACTTCGGCGCCGCCCAGGCCCGAGAGCGCGCTCGCGCGGTCCGGCGCAGCGGCGCGCAACTTCTCCTGATAGGCATGGGCGTGCCGCGGCAGGAGTTCTTCCTCGAGGAGCAGTGGGCCGAGCTGGGCGTGAACCTGGCCGTGGGCGTGGGCGGGAGCTTCGAGGTGCTGGCGGGCGTCCGCCGGCGCGCCCCGCACTGGTGCCAGCGGAGTGGGCTGGAGTGGTTCTGGCGCCTGGCGCAGGAGCCCCGGCGCCTCGGACCCCGCTATCTGGTCACCAATACTCAGTTCGTCCGCGCCGTGCTCCCCGAGCTGTTCCTCCCGCATGTCAGGCCTTCGCGGAGCGCGGCGAGGATGCCCCCGGCGTGAGCACCGAGGCCCGCCCACCCTTGCAGCTCATGGTCGTCCTCGGCACACGGCCCGAGGCGATCAAGCTCGCGCCGATCATCCTCGGGGCCCGCCACGCGGCCGACCGGTTCGAGACCCGGGTGGTGACGACCGGACAGCATCGGGAAATGCTGGCCCAGGCGCTCGGGCTCTTCGACATCCGGGCCGATGTCGACCTCGGCATCATGCGACACGACCAGGAGCTCAGTCAGGTGACGACCGAGGCACTGGCGGGCCTCGACCGCGTGATCGGCGCTCATCGCCCGGACTGTGTGATCGTACAGGGGGACACGACAACCGCCTTCGTCGGTGCGCTGGCCGCGTTCTACCACCGAGTCCCCGTGGCGCACGTCGAGGCGGGCCTCCGCACCTACGACCGCTATCAGCCCTTCCCGGAGGAGACCAATCGGCGGCTGATCAGCCACATCGCCGAGTATCACTTCGCGCCGACCGAGACGGCCCAAGCCAACCTTCTCGCGGAAGGCATCAGCAAGGAAGTCATCTGGGTGACCGGGAACACCGGGATCGATGCGCTGCTTCTCACCCTGGAGCGCTACGGCCGGCAGCGCCTGCCCCTCTGGCCGGGCCGAACCCTCCTGCTCACGATGCACCGCCGGGAAAACCACGGCGCCCCGATGGCGAGGGTCTGCCGGGCCGTGCTGCGGCTCCTGGCCATGTTTCCCGATCTCCGGGTCCTGTTTCCAGTCCACCTCAGCCCCCGCGTGCGGCAGACGGCGCTGCCGCTCTTCCGCGGCCAACCCCGCGTCGACCTGTGCGAGCCTCTCGACTACCGTGAGTTCGTCCTGGCGATGGATGAGGCCTCCGTGATCCTCACGGACTCCGGCGGGGTCCAGGAAGAGGCGCCATCCCTGCACAAGCCTGTCCTGGTCCTCCGTGACAAGACCGAGCGGCCGGAGGCCATCGAAGCCGGTACGGCTGTCCTGGTCGGAACCGACGAGGAGGCGATCGTGGCCGAGGCCGCCCTGCTTCTGCGGAGTCGTGAGCGATACGAGCGCTCAGCCGGCGCAGTCAACCCGTACGGCGACGGCCAAGCGGCCGCCCGGATTCTCGAGGTCCTGGCCAGGCCCGGCGGCGCCGACGTCCCGCCTGTCGGAAGCCTCGGGCGGCCATGGACGTCCGCGAAGCCCGAGGCCACCGGCTACCGGATGGCGGCTTCGGCCACGTCGGGTCTCGGGCATCTTGTTGACCAGTGAGATGTCCGCCGCGCGGGCGGCGGCGCTGTTTGGGGGTGGTCATGCTTTCCTTCATCGAAAGGCACTTCTCGGGCGACGGCGTCATCGAGGACCCGCCGCAGCTCTATGCGATGGTCGCGACGGCGCTGCTGGTCGGCGCCCTGCTGGTCGGACTCGATCTCAGGGCCCGCCGCACCGGGAAGTCGCTGTTTCGGCGCATCACGCTTCCTCCGGCCGTGAGCCGCGAGCGACAGACCCTGCTGGCGCAGGCGACGCTCCGTGCCTCCGCCGTCCTGATCCCGGTGCTGGTCATTGCCCGAGTGCTGCACGAGCGACTCCTGCCGATGCAGTGGTTCTTCGGCGAGGACTATGGCGAGGACGGCCTGCTCGAGAATCTCACCGTCCTCGGCTTCGTCGTCGCCGCCGTGCTCTTCGCGGCCGCGTGGCGTCGGCGCCCGGCCGGCGCGACCGGCCGGATCTTCCTGGCCATAGCTGCGGCCTCGCTGCTCGTGGCCATGGAGGAGGTCAGTTGGGGGCAGCGCATCTTCGGCTGGTCCACTCCTGCAGAGGTCGGCGCAGTCAACGTCCAGAGCGAGACTAATCTGCACAATCTCGTCGACAACGACGCGGTACGGATCGCCTATCCGATTATCGGCATCGGGATCTTCCTGGTGCTCTGGCTGTCCTGCCTCCTCGCCATTGCCGCTCCCGGCTATCGCGCCCGAGCGGTGCTGCCGCCGCCGAGTCTGGTGCTGCTTGCCGCCGCCATTGCCGTCGGCGCCCAGAACTTCTTCTTCCAGGAACTCGTCGAGCTCCTGGCCGCGATCTTCGCCGGCGTGTTCGCGGCTCATGTGCTGGCCGAGGCCGACCCGCGCAACCAATTCGCCGCTGCCGACGGGCGGCCGCCTGCCGCCGGGCCGCCGCGCCTCTAGGCGGCCGCGGCGCAGAAGAGATTCTGGACGTGCTCGCCGGGGCACTCGGCGCCGATCCCGCGCGGGCCGCGAAGCGACGGGCCGAAACGGCAGCCGCCCAGCTTCCACCGGCGCGAAGTTATACGTTCCCCCAAGGTTGCCAAAGGGAATAACGTATAGGAGCAGTGGTCTGCTGGCCCTGGTGGGTCTTGGTCATCGCCCTCGTTGGCGCAGGCGTGCTCGGATTCATCGTGCACTTCCTGTGGCACTGGTGGCTGCTCTCGCGGCCCGACCCGCGCCGCGGGGGCCCCCCTGTGCAGAGGCCCCAAGGCTAGGCGGCCCGTGGCTGCGTCAAGCTCCCGATTGGCGGATCAGGATGCACGAGGCAAACCGGCGCGTCAAGGTTGACCTCTCGAACCTGACGATCAGCGGCGTGCACTTCAGTCAGAACGTGCGCGAGGCGCTGGGAACGGTTGTACGAGAGGTCTCGGCCGAGCCAGCCGTCTACGAGGTAGAACTGCTGTTCAGCTTCAACGGCATTCGGCGCGTCGAGGTGCCGGCCGAGCGCATCCGCCCGGCATGAGGCGCGCCGGTCGATCGATAGGCGCCGTAAGCCTCCTCGCGATGCTCATGCCTCTCTACCCGGCTCCCAGCGTGGCTCAGCCGTTAGCTCTCGCCATCGTGCAAGATCGCGTCTATCGCGCCGGTGTGTTTCTGGTCGTCGATGCGCTCGTCGCGAACCAATCTCCCCGCCGCGTCGAGGCAGCTGACGTATCGGTGGAGTTCTGCAACTTCTTCGATGAGCTGATCCGGGTGGAAGTGACCACTCTCATCCCGGCGACGCTCGGACCCGGCCAGGCGGCCGCGCTGCGAGTCGTAACGCCCTATAGCGACGCGGTGAGAAAGATTCGCTACCGATTCACGTGGAGGCAGGACGGCGAGCAGCGGCAAGCGGTTGAGAAGCGGGATATCTGGGCGATCGGCTCCCCCACGCGGGCCCCCGGCCGATCGTGGTGATAGCGGCCCGCGCGGTCAAAAAAATGCCGCGAGGGCCGCCGTTACTCTCGTGTTTTCGATTTCTCCCCGGATAACCCGTGGAGTCCTCTTGGCACTTTCAGTTGCCGACTTCCCTCGCGACACCAGAACAAGCAGCAATTGGAATGCCAGGCAATAATATCGGAAATCCCTGAAATCGCCCAGGGTCGGCCCGGTCGGCTTATGAACCTCTCTTCACGCATCGATACGTCTTTGCATATAGCGCCGTACCGTACTGCCGCCGGTGGACCGAGAACGGGTCGGCCCTCACCTCCCGCTCGGCCATTGGGAGAGCACCACACCGCTTCCGGCGGCGCAACCACTCGCGCCCCGTAAGCATGCGATACTGAACGTGATGGAGGGCTAGCCTCAACTGGTAAGGCAGTGGACTTGAAATGGGGCTGGGAGGCTAGCTCTCCGTATCACTCCATCGCGCTCGATCTTCATCGGAGCCAATATTCATGCGGCTTCGCGCGCGGGGGCGCGATCGCGGCGACGTGGATGGAGTGATACCGATACCGCCTGAATTCGACTTGCAACTAGCCCGAAACTAGCCCGGCCCCGCACCTCCGAACACGCTGCTCGGACCTTCTGGACAGAGCTCACGATGAGGAGCCTTTCCCCGGACCCTTCCAGAGAAAGTCCTGCCAGCTCATCGCGGCGATGCCAAGCCACTTGACATGATATTCCTAAGGGGAATATTTGTGAGTCTCGGAGAGATGCACCTCGGAAAGACGCTACGGACCCTGCGGATGCGGAGAGGATTGACCCAAGTGGCGCTGGCCAAGAAGGCGCGGATCACGCAGGGCTACCTCGCCCGCGTGGAGGCGGGAACACGCACGCCTACCCTACCTATGCTCAGACGGTTGGCGAGCGCTCTGGGCGTGACCTTGGGGCGTTTGGTGGGGTGATCGTCGCGCTGGCCGCCACCACAGGAGAGCTCACACGATGGCCTCACGATTCCAATCGACAGCGACCGTTGGAATGGCGGCCAGGGAAGCGCGGCCGCCGGGCCCGCGGGCTCGAGGCCGCGGCGAAGGCCTGGATGAGGCAGGTCGAAGAGAGAGGTAACCAGCCATGAGTCGCATCGTCATTCCCGCCCGTACCCATCTCGTCTACGTTGAGAGTCGCGGATGGCTTCTGGGCAAGCTCGGGATCAAGGTCCTCGTGCTTGCTGGGGTAATCTTCGTGTGGGGCCCGGCGGTGGCCGGTCGACCGCAAGCGATGCGTCTCGTCGGCTGGCTCGCCTGGGCCGCGATCGCGCTCCTGGCTCTCGGCGCCATCGTTCGAATCGCGGAGGCGGTCTGGGGTCTAGGGTGTACGGCTTACGTGCTCGTCCGTTCGCTGACGGAGGCCGTGACGTCGTTGGTCTCGGCTATCGAACGTGGCGCGCGATCGTCGGCGCGGGTGTCTGCCCAGCGCTCGGCGACACAGCAGACGTGGGTGAAGAACGGGCACAAGAACGGCACGTGACGAATCGCACCACTAAGGTGGACGGGGAACTGCAGCTACTAAAGTTGGCGCCGAGATGCGCCGCCGCGCGCGGCGGTACTCAGAGTCAGAGCATCATGACCATTGAAAAACGACTGAAAGAGGAATTGGTGCGAGTCGCCGCGATCATCAATCAGCGTGAACTGTCCCTCACCGATCGGGCCCTTGCGCCCACGACACCGCGCTCGGATCTCTGAAAAGACGACATCCGCCGGCACGCTAGCAAACTCCGTTGCAAACTTAGGGGAACGGATGAAGTAGCGGATGTCCTCTTCCGCCACAGAAGTCGAGTATCGAGGATGCGTAGTGACCAAACCGAAAGAGGCATCAAGAGATGCCTCCACGACACGCCAAAGGGTCGTGGTCATCGTGTTCCCGTAAGTCTTGTTCAACGAGTGCACAAGGGCGAAGTTAACGTGCGAGGACCGAACAGTCTCGACGAAGGCACCGCCCAGAAATAGCAAGCGTCCGGCGCCGTAGTTTGCCTCCGCTTCGATCAGCTCATGGCACGCCGGGCTGAGCGTCGTCTCGGGATCGCCGTGAGCAATCCCCTCGTGCCACGGCACGAAATCATGGGTGATCTCGTGCGCCTCATTCCAGCGCTGCTTCGGTTCCGGGACCTCTCGGTCGAGAAGAATCCGACGCTTCTCAGCGAGTAGCACGCCCTTCAGCCCCAGATTTCTCACGACGCTCAAGATCGTGGACGGTCGCTCGAGAACCTGCTTCCCGGCGACCTTCATCTGGTGAATCTTTTCCCGTAGCCAGGAATCGTCATCGCTCGAGTAATATCCGAGGTCAAGCTTGAGAAGGGTCCGGACGTCGTCCAGATGAAGCGGTGGAGGCGGGTTCCCGAGATCCTTCAGGAGCTTCTCGACCCGCTGATCTATCGTGTGAGCAGTCGTCGGGTTAAGAAGTTTGTTTATCTGCAAGACATGGCCCTTCAATCATGCAGTGCTTGAACAAAATCATGAAGCGCCTGAGCTTCGGACTTCGAGAGTTTATCCATCGGCCCCGAGCTCGCCGCAAAACGCAACGCCTCTCGCTCAAGGGTTTCGTCCCTATGCACTCGGTGCCCGGCGAGGACTAGGAGCTTTTCGTATGAAACCTTCAGGGCCACACTCAGCTGATGAAGCACGCGAGGCTCGGGAATGCTCCGCGCAGCTTCGAGATCCAGCAACTCGCGCAGATCGAGATTGAATCGCGCCGCAAACTGCTCGGAAGTCAGCGCCTGCTCACGCCTGGCGAGCTGCACCAGCCGCGCGACGGCATAGACCCCGTAGGATGCCGGACGCTCCATGGGCCGAGACTCACCACCTGATGCGTCACGAAGCATTCCTAGCTGAGCAGCTAGACCGCCGACGGATATGTTCCCATCGTCAGCATCGATGGCACGCCCGATTAGCCTCTCCCGGTTAGGTGGGAAGCGAAGCGGTTTTTGCGGCGTTGCCGTCATGGTTAGCTCTCCTCCAGGAAGGTGCGTGCTTGCGCTTCGTCTAGCTCGAAGTACCGAAGGCCGCGGTACTTCGAGTCTGGGCCCAAGTCTCCCATACCGCAGGCGCCACGGTAGAAGACGTCGGACTGAGGAAGGGAGTGAAGGCCCACACGACCCCGAAAGCCGAGGTCTTCGCTCCAGCGAACAGCAAACTCCAGAAGTTGAATTCCTATTCCCTGAAACGTTTGAGTGCGGCCGATTTCCGGAATGTTCCAGTTCCACGGGGCTGCCTCAACGAACTCCACATATACAAGATCTCGCCCGGCCGGTGGCAACCGCGTCGGGTGTCCTACACAGCATGCGAGCAGAAGCCCTTGCCACCTGTCTTCGGCTCTAAGGCCGGACAGTCGATAGGCGCTGAAAGGCCCTGGGGCATATGGCTTGAGCGCCGCGGCCTTCTCAGCCCAGTTCCAGTGCAGGCTCTGAGGCCACTCGTTCCTCGGCAGAGACCGACCTAGCAGTGCGCGCACGATGTCGATCTTCGCCGGCGCCCACAGCGCTTCAGCGTCCAACAAATCGTCCAGCGAAAGGGAGTCATGTAACTCGGCAGCGACGAGGTCCCCGGTCGCCACACGTTTCAGCTTGGTCGGGTGAATACTCACCCGAGGACCATGACTTCGGACTTCTTCCTCTGAAGCTCATCCTCGAAGAACAACTTCTCGCCTTGGGCAACGCGAGTAGATACCAGCTGGTAGAGCCGGAGGGCTTGGCGAATGACAGCCGTTTTCGACAGGTCCTTCCGCTGCGCAAGGTTCTCTAAAGCTTCCATCTCCGCCGCGGTCAGATTCAGCGTCATAGTTCGCTTGGTCAGCATTCGTCGTCCTCCACGAAACAGTCTATACCAAAGATGGCCATAAGACAATCTTTCTAAGGCCAAAATTAGTTGACTTAATGGCTATCAGACGTATACTGGGTGTTGAACGGTGGCCATGTGGGCTGCGGCCGTAACAAGAGCAGCACCCGAGAAACTAAGGGAGGGCCCTACAGATGAGCACCATCGATGCGACCAAGACCGACAAGGACAAGCAGACGTACGAGGTGGAGGTTTTCGCACCGCGCAATGCCTCCGACCGGCGCCCGTTCAGCTGGTCAAAGCACCTGACGGTGGGCGAAGCCGCCGCGCAGGCTGCTGGTGTTTTTGGGATCCAGGGTGGCCAGCCGACCTTGGCGAAGGAGGGCAGTCCGCTCGACCGTTCGAAGCAGCTCGTCGCCGCCGGAGTACGCGACCACGACGTGCTCGAGATCGTCGACGCAGCCGGAGGCGTCTAGATGTCTCTCCTCGCTTACAGCGACGTCCTCGCCTTCCTGGAAGGCGAGGACGAAATCCCGGGAGCGCTCCGCTGGGCCGCGTACTACGGCCTCGAGCACACCTGGGATAAAAAGGCCTTGCTGCTGACCGTACGCCTGATAGGAGGCAGCGACCGTGAGCGCGAACGGGAGCCGTACCTTCTCATCGGAACGTTCGAAGACTACCGAGCCATGCCGCCTGCGTGGCGTTTTCTTGATCCAAGAACGCGACAGGATATTGGTCTTCCGGCTTACCCGGCAGCCGGGCCGTTTCCGCTGGGCTCGGTGTTGCACTCCAATGGCGTGATCTGCGCACCGTGGAACCGCCTGGCCTACGCGGACCGCGGAGGTCCACACAGCGACTGGAACGCGGCGAACTGGCAAACTGCCGCGCCCCAGCACAGCTCTGCGAGGACGATTCCTGACATGCTAGCGCGCATCCGCGCCGAGCTGACCATCAGCCCTAGGCGACTCGCTTCTCTTCCCGCGCTGACAGCGGTCTCACAGTGAAATCCGAAGACCTGCCTCGCCAAACATCGATTGGCACTTCTCTGATCCGCACGAAGCCCCTCAAGGGAAGATTCGGCATCCTGGAGGCTGTCGTCGCGGCCCTGGAAAGATGGCTCCCAACGTATCGCGGCGCGGACGGAGATCACGAGGGTATTGCACTGCTTTGCGGCCTCGAATTTCCTCAGATCACGATTTTCACTACCGCGATATTTCCTAGTGCCGACAGCAGTCTCTGTTACGTGCGTTGCTCGGAGGAACAGTTCGCGAGGGCGTCAGCAGCGGCGCGCGAACTCGGACTCGGGGTGCTCGCTCAGATTCACACCCATCCGAGCGCCATCGCTTTTCACTCAACCGGCGATGACGATATGGTACGTCCTCGCTATGACGGGATGCTCTCGATCGTTGTTCCTCATTATGGGCAACACGGCATCCGCCCTCTGCACAGTATCGGGGTGCACCAATTTCAAGAAGGTGAGTGGGTACTGGCTGAGCGAGCGAGTGTGCGCAGTGGCATGTTCATCATTCCGACCTCGATCGACCTCAGATGACTCGCGAGGAGTTCGAGACAGAGTTCAACTCCAGGACAATCGCCTATCATCCCGATTATCGATCCGACGATCGGCCTGTTGTGGTTGTCGTGGGCGACGCGGCCGACTCCGAACCGGGACACATCCTCGCCGTCGGGTTGGTGAACCTGCTCGCCCGAGCACATCGGCGGATCGTCATTGTCGGTGACGTTTTGCGCCCGCTTCGCTGCTTCGATCACTTTCGTCTCGGAACTCTGCACGGCGCGACCGTCGGCCTCGCGCGCGCGATCAACCCATTCATTGACGTCACAGCAGCACAGACTGCGCCAGACGGTGACAGGCTCCTTACGATCGGAATCGGCGCCGACGGCGATCTCCGGCTCGGCTGCAACGGGTGGATCGCCGTCACTGGCAGGGGGGCTGAAGTGGATCCGCGCCGGACATCAATTCTCGGCGCAGCACTCGGCGCATGCCTCGGGGCAGCAACGGCTTTCCACAGGCTGATCGGAACCGACGAAAAGCCAATCGGGTGCTTCTCCTTGTGGGACTACGCACGAGCCTCTATGGCTCAAGGGCCAGAAATCACCGGGCCTTTAGACGTCGGACGCGTTCTGCAAGTTGGCGCAGGTGCCGTCGGATGCGCACTCGATTTCTGGGCTGGCTTCGTCGGGCTGCCAGGATATTGGACAGTTTCTGACGGAGACATCGTCGTGGTCAGCAACCTGAACCGGCAACTGCTCTTCCTCGCCCTGGACGCTGGCTTCCCCGATGGCGACGCCATGCTGAAGGCCGAGAGCGTTGTGAAGCGGCTCCACGGACAGATGACCGCGTCGCCACGGTGGTATGGCGAGGACCAAGGGGTCATCGATGCGACCTACGATCTTGTCCTTCCTTTGGCGAACGAACGCGGCGCTCGCCCGATCCTCCAGTCCCGTGCGCAGACTGTGCTTCTGCATGCTACGACCACACCGAGCTGGAAGGCCATTGCCCATCGGCATGTGGCCGGCCGCGATGACTGCATCGTCTGCAGACTTCCATCCCAGGAAGACTCGGTGTTCGGGTGCTCCATCGCCTCAGTCGGGACTCAGAACCGTATGGATGCTTCGCTCCCCTTTCTCTCGGGACTAGCCGGACTACTCCTTCTCGGGGACGTGATCCGACTCCAATACGGTCGCCTGCTCGATCGAAACACGAACTTCGCGTCCGTCGACCTCAGTACTGCTGTGCCGTTCGTCCGCGAGCTCGCCTGGGAGTGCCGAACCGAGTGTCGCGTGCGGATGCCTGTCACCGAGCGGGCTCGCCGCACGAAGGGTTCCCGATTTGCTGATCTCGACGGCGAGCTTGCGACTAAAGGCTACGGAACGCCCAAAGGCTGACGAAGAATCGAAAGCACGCTCGAAGCGATCTCCGCCAACGGACTTCGGCCTACAGCCGGCTGGTTCGCCGGGCGTCGAACGTCGAGTAGCACACGAGAGATCTTGGCATCTGGCAGACGCGACTCTAGCTGCGTAAAAGGGATTAGGAGCATTGCTTAATGGGACACGTACCAGTCGCCTTACATCAGGTTCTTTCTGGACTCTCCTCGTCATTTCGGACTGTCGAGCTTCGTGTCGCAGCCTACCGGGGGCCGATCGCGCAACCACCGGCAGAGGAGTGGCAGCCTCTAAGAAGCCTCATTCGTATTTCGTTCAGAGACGTTGCGACTGTTCGTAATCGCTACACGGAGTTGCAAGAGAAAGTGAGATTCGAGCCCACCCGGGAGTTCACAATTTTCCACGAGATTCTGTTGTTCGCGAACCTGCCCAAGATCCCCCCGGCACAGGGGTTCTCAGTTCGGATCGTCGATGGTAAGCCCTGCATCGAGGTTGTGCCAATGAGTTCCGGCGAGCTGACTAGTCGTGTCGACCGCTTTCGTGATCGAGGCCGGCCGGTCAAAGCAGAAGAATGGCCCACCATTGACTATTACTTCGTTCCCCCCGCGTCACCACCCGCCGGCGCCGTCAGTTTGGGGAGGCTTCAGGCCGAGATCAGACGGCAACTCGGTATCGCCAACCCGGAGAGCCTGATCCCGGTTGTACCTCGAGGATTCTGGCCCTTCCAATCAGGCTGGCAGCGTGTTCATACACGTTGAGATGCCGGCGATGATTCATTCGATGAAACCGCACGGCTCAGCCATCGATGTCGAAGTCAGTGCCCACAGGAGTCTGGACAGTCTTCGTTTGTTCGTAAGCAAGCGAACGCCAGATGGGATGGGGATTGAAGAGCATGTCCCGATCCTCTTGACTGAGGTGCCCTCTGCCGATGATCTCGCACTCTTAGCGGGCACAGCGACACTCAAGAGTCTTGCTCCACAGGATGTCGTCGAGTTTGTTTTGACACACGCTGAACTCCCAGAGATGGACGATGTCGTTCGCCGCATCCGCGATCTTCTGCCGATCGCGGAGCTGAACCCGCTGCTTGCATGCCTGCGGCGGTTCTGGAACCTCGACGAGAGCTTTCGTGTACTGGACCGTCCGTACCTGACTAAGAGGCGTAAGGTCGACGCGACACCCCAAAGTGTTTTCCAGGCCAGGGTCGCAGAACTCCTGACCCTTGCCGGTTTCCAAACAATCGACCTCGGCAATAAGGACCTGATCCGCGAGCCGAGCACCCAAGTTGAAATTGCGACAGCCGACATTCTCGCTTACCACGCCAGAGGCAACGTACTGCTGATCGGCGCGTGCACGATCAATGTCCCCAAGGCTGAGGACTACGAGAAACTGCTTCATGTTACCAGTATCCTCGAAGAAGAGTTTCCAGAGGAGACGCAGATTGTTATCGTCTCCGTGCTATTTACAGGTCAAGAACCAGACTCCGTCTTGACTCGCCAAGGCGTCTCGCGACGGCTGAAGCTTGTCACGGGGCGTGAGCTCGTACGAATTCGATCTTTGATCGATGCCGGGAAGGAAGATCAAGTGCTCAACTTCCTGACATCGCCGATCGGGGAGTTGTTTCAGTGATTGGCGATGCCGTCCTCGATCGCGTACTCGAGGTGTTCAACACCAGTGACGAGCTCGCTAGACACTCAGCATGCGGGGTGCTTTCTCAGATGCTAGACGCGAAAAATGCCCCCCAAGGGTGAGTGATCCTGTGTCAAGACAGAAAGTCAAAGACGCGCTCATCCGAGCCGCTGGGGGGATCGGTCGTGTTCTCTAAGATCTAACGGTGTCGAGGGGCTCGCAAAACTGGGAGGCCCTGACGTCATTCCTCTGGTTCAGAATCTTGCGGCGAGCGATCCCTCGGAACAGGTAAAGAAACGCTGCAACTGAAGCACTGAAAAACTGAGATATAGGGCTCTGGGTGTGCCCATTCTGTGCCCGCGGGCACTCGCGAGGATCCATCGGGAGCCCACGTCAGCCCAGACGGCGAAGCGACCTAACTTCGCGTAAGCGTAAGCGTGGCGGAGGGCTCCCGATCCTCGCTAAGTCGTCTTGAAATTTCAAGGCGATCACATTGCGACGACATTTTCTGAAATCCTAGGTGGTTCTCCGTGAGGCCGTTGCCTGTGGAGGCTCGCCAAGGTCGCCACGCTACGTTCTCGGGCCACGTCCGGCGGGCGCGTCCCAGCAGCGAACGGATCGAACGCGGCTCGTCTATGGTCCCGCGGGAGGCACTGCGCCTGCTGCGGATGGCTGCATCTGATGCGCGACTTCTCTCAGTTGGGAGACCTCACCAACCAAACGCTCGTACTCCCTGCTGCTGCGGAAAAAGACGTAGACGGGCACCTCGCCGCCAGCGCGGACGAAGGGATAAGGAGACACGTACGCGTTATCATCGAAAATGTAGCACGAGTAGAACGGGATTTGGTCGTGCGGGACAATTTCGAGCTTCGCCTCAGACTCGCCTGGGCCAATTGACTTGAGACGCTCCTCTCTCGTTTCCTCCCAGAGCCTTTCGTACCGTTGTCTCGCCTCAGTCACGCGCGATCTTCTTGCCGCGATCTGAGTCTCGTGTATAACACCCCAAGATCTTTGAATGGCTGCGTAAGAATCTGTCGTAACGTTTGGAATGAGTAGACGGAGCCCTAGGTTTTTTGCGAAACGCTGTTTCAAGACGTCCTTCCACCGTTCGAACAGCGTCGCGCCGGACATGACGACGACGTCCATTACTTCTGAACGGCGGATATCGTCGCGAATATTGCTCTGCATTTCCTGGCCCCAGAAACGCTCGAAATATGAGATCGGCTCCTGCTGGATGGCCGCGATTCCCAATTCGGGAAGACGTTTGCGAAATTCGTCGAAAGTCTTGAGCCCTTGCATGTAGATCCTCGCAGTCAGCGCGGAGCGTAGGGTTTCGTAGAACCCGCGCCGGTTGTAGTCAAACGTCGTACAGAGTTGCGCTGCTGCCGCACCGGCTCGAAACGCATGGAGCAAGTGCTGCTCATCCACCATGCCGGCGCTCGCGATGATTGGGATGCTACGGCGAGCACATTCCTCATCAAGACCTGCGATCATCTGGATCGTGCCGTCGAATAAAGCCTCGCCACAGAGCACACCGCCAACGAGCGTCTGTTCTTGACCCTCATGAATGAATGGCGCGAGGTCGATTTTCAGAGAATTCGTGAGGATCACGCCAGCCCGTCCGTGCTCTGCTAGCACGTCAAGCAACTGCGCCGCTTCAGCGGTACCCGGCAGCCACTGCAGCTCGCGAGGGATTTTGATAAAGACTGCGGAGCCCGGAAGCGCGGCGCAGAACCTTGTTACCTCCGCAAGGAGAGCTTTGAAGTGATCGCTGGCGCCAACGAGGAATGCAGTACCCGCACCGGTCCGAGGAATGCGAAAGCTGTATTTGAGATTCAGCTCATATAGGTCGGCGGCCGTAGTAAGCCCGCGGAGTTGGCCGTAGTCTTCGTCTGCGCCAGAAATTACGCTGACACCGATTAGGGTCTTGGGTAGAGTTTCCTTGGCGACCTTGAGGAGCGCAGCTGTGTTCTCATACGTCAATAGCTCTTCTTGCTTCGGGCCGTCGCAGTAGAACGATTTCCCGTGTCGTGTGACAGCCGGGTAAAGCTTCTCCCGAAGAGACTTCTTCTCCTCTGCCACCACGATCTTCTTGCTCGTTTTGAGTGTGAGCGCCGCTGGCTGAATCTCCTTCCAGCCTTTGATTGCCGCTTCATTCATAGTGTGATGGCTCGAGGCGATCCACAAGGGTTCGGCGAGAGCCGGCAAGTTCGGAACGGTCGGCTTCAGGCTGATCCAGTGGTACCTCACGTCTCGTTCGCGGATTCAGCCGCTGGCCCTGAATGCTCTTGTATGTAAACCTGAGGGCCGAAGCTCTTGGAAACCTCATATGCTAACGTCGCCGGACGCAAGTAACGCCAGACAAATTGCTCAAGGGACGCGCTCGGGGTAAGGGAGAACCGAATCGCGGAGAGTATAGCCTTGGCTGCGAAAGTGTCGGCGCTATGCAAAAGGACGCCTTCAGTAAGTCCCACACGACGCGCGCGAATCGCCTCCACCGCGCCGCAAGCGTGGAAAAATCCTGATAGTGGGTCGAAGACGATCGCATTGATGTCTAGAACGAAACTGCGAAGGATATTGACGAGCTCGCACGGTGCGTTGTGAACCCCCAACCCGAGCGTTTCTTCGAGGCGCCAGACGTCGAGAGGGGGCGCGCCGAGCTGGATTACGCGATAGCCGCCATAGCGGTTTGGCTCCGCGCCGAGTTCCCTCAACAGACCATCAAATGCTTCTCGCGGCATACCGACCAGGCCAACGTCCAGGTCCCGCGGTGAACGTACCTCGGTTCCATGCTCGACCGTGAAGACAGCGTCCCGGACCGCTCCAGCGAAGAGCAACGGCCGACCGTTGCAGGCGAGCGCCGCTTCAATGAGTGCGGTAGCACCCGACGCTTTGAGCGCGTCGAACAACAGGTCTCTCGCACCCCGGATTCGTTCGCGGATCGTGGTAGCGATCGAACGAGCACCCGCCGGCTCCGGACGGTCCTGGACCCGAGTGCTGGCATGTCGCAGGAGCGTCCCGGGCCACTCCATGGTCACGTCGGCCTCTGGTCTTCGGGATGAGTGACGTTAGTGAGGCCTGGGATCGACCTCAAGCCCGGCCGTATGTTCTCCGACGACCTCTTCGACCGGACATCGCGGAGGGCTTTCTCAAACTCCGCTTTTTTCGTTGCAGTTTCGGTATTGGCCTTGAGGTAAGCCACAAGCGAGCGTCGAAGAATTTCCGCCCGCTTGACGCCATGGTGCAGTTCGCAAAAGGCATCAAGTTCGTCGCACTGACGTTGGCTGACCCAGACCTCGACTTTCACCGTGTACTCCCGTCCGGGTGGCCGTCCCCTGCTTGCCATTCGTGCCTCGCTTTCCTTGGGGCTGGCGAATTCTACGCTATCGGCCTGAGGCTGCTGGGTCGTGCTTGCGCTCGCATTTATCTGCATGTAGATTAGTGCAGCGCCCAGGCTCTTTGTCAACCCTGTCTTGCCTTGCCACCCGAGGGATTGCCTCTGTGATTGATTTGTTTCTGAAGGGGTGTTGCCCATGTGATTAGAATGGGGTAGAGTATCAGGTAAGGAGGCAGGAAAATGGCCGCCAGCCGGACCGCCCCACGGCCCGATCTCGAGGCGTTCGATTACGCGACGCGGGCGCCGTTCAACTTCGTTGCGAAGGAACTGATCGACATTCTTGGCGCGAAGCTCGTGGCATACCTCGCGGGTGTTCGCGAAGCTCGTGCTGTTCAGCAGTACGCCGATGAAAGCCGAAGCCCACGACATCCAGCAATCGAGCCCCGACTCCGTTTGGCTCTCCGAGTGGCCAGGCTCATTAGCAGGCATGACAGTAAGGAAGTCGCCCAAGCCTGGTTCATAGGGCTGAATCCGCAACTCAGCGATCGCTCTCCTGCTCGGTTACTACGGGAAGGTGAAATCGACGAGATCGGCCCGGAGATTATCGCCGCCGCGCGAGCCTTCGTCGTCGGCGGATGAACGATCTCGAGGGTACGAGCCCCCCGGGGCCGGTGAGGCGCATCGGCCGCTTGCCGGACCCGTGGGCGTGGCCGCCGTGGGAAGCCCAGCACTCGGACAGCACGTTCGGCAACCGCTGGGACGATCCGGAGGGCGTGTATCGGGTCGTGTACGCTTGCAGTCAACTCGAGGGCGCCTATGTCGAAGTCTTGTCGCGCTTTCGCCCGGATCCTGCCGTGCTGGCTGAACTCGCGGAGATCGATGGGCCGAAGGACGACTACGAGGTTGGGATCATCCCTGCGGCGTGGCTAGAAACCCGGGCCATTGGCGAGGCCACGCTAACAGGGATCTATGCCGACGTCGGTCACGCCCGATCGCTGACCTACCTGCGCACCGCGATGGCCGGCCGCCTCATTCACCACGGCATCCCCGATCTCGACGCAGCCGCGATCCGCGTCTCCGCCCCACGGCGCTTCACTCAGGAAATTTCGAATCGCATCTACAAGCTCTCTGCCCCGGACGGGACGCCTAGATTCGCCGGCATTGAGTACCAGTCGCGATTTGGCGACAACTATCAGAACTGGGCGATCTTCGAACGTCCCGGCCAGCAGCCGATAATCGACCCGATCGTCCGCCCCGTTCGTCGAGAAGACCCAAGCCTCCACGCGGCGCTGACGGCCCTCGCTCTGAAACTCGCTGAACGATAGGTACCCGCTTCCGAAGGGCACGCCGGCAAGCGGATGACCGTTCTTAGGACTGACAGACAAGTACTGAAGCGATTCGTCGCTGCCTAGAGTCACGCCGCTCCGCGCGTGGCGTCCCCACCCCCTCAATTTCTGCTGCACAGCGTGACCTCCCTGAAGACGCACGTGACGGGTGGGCGCCCACGGAGGCGATCGGTGGTGGCGGCCAGCGGGAGGTCCCCGCTCATGCGGATCCTCTGGTAGCGAGCGAGTAGTCACGGCACCATTGGTGTCATAATCTTGGCACGGCATGGCCAAGCTGGAGGAACTCACCCGTGGTGCCTGGATAAGGGGCATCCTGCCCGACGCCCTGGCGAACGTCGTTGACGTGCAGTGGTTCGGCTCCGAGGCGCTCGAGCTGACCTACAAGACGCCAGCCGGCAAGGTCGCCAACGAACTCCTCTACCGGCACGATGAACCGCGGCTCGAAGTCGTTGAGCAGGGGCGCCCTTGGAGCTTCGACGGCGACGGCGCGCAGTTCCGGCTAGTCTCCGAGGCGCATCGCATCCGGCTCGCGCATCTCTTCGATCCAGTACTCGCCGTCCACACGTCTCTGGTCGAGCCCCTGCCGCACCAGATCGTGGGCGTCTACGAAGCGATGCTGCCACGCCAGCCGCTGCGCTTCCTGCTGGCCGACGACCCCGGCGCGGGCAAGACGATCATGGCCGGGCTCCTGATCAAGGAGCTGATCGCCCGGGGCGATCTGCAGCGCTGCCTAGTCGTGTGCCCTGGCAGTCTGGCCGAGCAGTGGCAGGACGAGCTCTACCGGCGCTTCCACCTGCCATTCGAGATCCTCACGAACGACAAGCTCGAAGCTGCCCGGACGGGCAATTGGTTCCTCGAGACGAACCTCGTGATTGCGCGGCTGGACAAGCTCTCTCGCAATGAGGACGTGCAGGAGAAACTGAAGGTGCCGGACGGCCGCTGGGACCTCGTAGTCTGCGACGAGGCGCACAAGATGTCGGCCACGTTCTTCGGCGGCGAGATCAAGTACACCAAGCGCTACAGGCTCGGCCAGCTCCTCTCGACGCTCACCCGGCACTTCCTGCTGATGACGGCGACGCCGCACAATGGCAAGGAAGAGGACTTCCAGCTCTTCATGGCGCTGCTCGACGGCGACCGCTTCGAGGGTCGATTCCGCGACGGGGTTCACGTGGCCGATGTCTCGGATCTGATGCGGCGGATGGTCAAGGAGAGCCTTCTGAAATTCGATGCGACGCCGCTCTTCCCCGAGCGCATCGCGTACACGGTGTCCTATAAGCTCTCTGATGCCGAGGCGCAGCTTTACAAGGCGGTCACCGATTACGTGCGCGACGAGTTCAACCGTGCAGAGGCGCTCGAGAATGACAAGCGCGCGGGTACGGTCGGCTTCGCGCTCACGATCCTGCAACGCCGGCTGGCGTCGTCGCCGGAGGCGATCTATCAGTCGCTGCGCCGTCGGCGAGAGCGTTTGGAGAGCCGTCTGCGCGAGCTGGAACTACTTCAGCGCGGCGGCGAGGTCGCGCCCGTGATCGCCGCCACGGTGCCGGCGCTCGACGCAGAAGATGTCGAAGACCTCGAGGACGCGCCCGACAACGAGGTCGAGGCCGCCGAGGAGGAGATCCTCGATCAGGCCACGGCGGCGCGCACGATCGCCGAGCTGAAGACGGAGATCGAATCGCTCAGGCGTCTTGAGTCCCTCGCACTGGCGGTGCGGCGGGGCGGCGAAGACAGGAAGTGGCGAGAGCTCGCCAGTTTGCTCGGCGAGATCTTCACGCCGGCAGGGCTCGGTGGCCGCGTGGCCGAGGCGGCTCCGCCTCCGTACGGCGCGGGCGCGATTCCTCCACCGACGCCTTCACCGCGGCAGAAGCTCGTCCTCTTCACCGAACACCGCGATACGCTGAATTACCTGGAGAGCCGTATCACCACGCTTCTCGGTCGCAAGGAAGCTGTCGTCATCATCCACGGCGGCATGGGCCGCGAGGAGCGGATGAAGGCGCAGGAGTCGTTCAGGCATGACCCGGAGGTCCAGGTGCTGCTCGCCACCGATGCTGCAGGTGAAGGGATCAATCTTCAGCGCGCCCACCTCATGGTGAACTACGACCTGCCGTGGAACCCCAACCGTATCGAGCAGCGCTTCGGGCGCATCCACCGGATCGGCCAGACCGAAGTCTGCCACCTGTGGAACCTCGTCGCCGAGGAGACCCGCGAGGGTGACGTCTACCGCACGCTCCTGGAGAAGCTGGAAGAGGCGCGCAAGACGCTGGGTGGCCAGGTATTCGACGTGCTGGGCAAGCTCCAGTTCGAGGGGCAGCCACTGCGCGAGCTCCTGATCCAGGCCATCCGCTACGGCGAGCAGCCCGAAGTACGCGCCCGGCTGACGCAGGTCGTGGCCAACGCCTTCGACCGGGCGCGGCTCCAGGATCTCCTGGAGGAGCGCGCGCTGGCGCACGACGCCATGGATGCGAGCCGCGTCTATCGCATCCGTGAGGAGATGGAACGGGCCGAGGCCCGGCGGCTCCAGCCGCACTACATCGAATCCTTCTTCCTGGAGGCGTTCCAGCGGCTGGGGGGTACGACAAAGCAGCGCGAGCCACGTCGCTACGAGGTGACGCACGTGCCCGCGCCCGTGCGCAACCGCGACCGGTTGATCGGCATCGGCGAACCCGTGCTGCCGCGCTACGAACGCATCGCCTTCGAGAAGTCGCTCGTTGCGCCGCAGGGCCAGCCGCTAGCGGCGTTCGTGTGTCCGGGACACCCCCTCCTTGATGCCACGATCGACCTCACCTTGGAGCGTGACCGCGATCTCCTGCGTCGCGGCGCGGTCCTGGTGGACGAACGTGACCCGGGGACAGAGCCCCGCGTGGTCTTCTACCTGGAGCATGGCATCCAGGACGCGAACCTTACTCGCTCGGGCGACCGGCGTGTTGTCTCCAAGCGCATGCTCTACGTGGAGCTCGATGCGACCGGCCACGCACGGCACCTGCAGTACGCTCCCTACCTCGACTACCGGCCGCTCGCCCCCGATGAGTCCGGCGTCGAGGCTATCCTCGCCCGTCCCGAGTGCGCCTGGATCACCCGCGAGCTGGAGCAGAAGGCACAGGGCCATGCCGTCGCGATTGTCGTGCCGGAGCACCTCGCGGAGGTGCGCGCGCGCAAGCTCGACCTGATCGCCAGGATAGAGGCGGCGGTGAAAGACCGGCTGACCAAGGAGATTAGCTACTGGGACCACCGTGCCGAGCAACTCAAGCTCCAGGAGCAGGCTGGCAAGCCGAATGCCCGGCTCAACTCCGGCGAGGCCCGCAAGCGAGCTGACGCGCTGCAGGGGCGCCTAGAGAAGCGCATGGAGGAGCTAAAGCTGGAGCGGCAGATCTCGCCCCTACCGCCGGTCATCCTCGGAGGCATGCTGGTGGTCCCCCAGGGGTTGATTGCGAAGATGACTGGCCGACCCGCGCCAGCACTCGCGGCTTCGCCCGACACGCAGGCCGCCGCCGCGCGGGCGCGCGCGATCGTGATGGAGGTCGAGCGCCGGCTCGGCTTCGAGCCGGCCGACCGCGAGACCGAGAAGCTCGGCTACGATATCGAGAGCCGCGTCCCCGGCACCGGCAAGCTGCGGTTCATCGAGGTGAAGGGGCGTGTGGCTGGCGCAGCGACGATCACCGTCACGAAGAACGAGATCCTCTACTCGCTCAACAAGCCTGAGGAGTTCATCCTGGCCATCGTCGAGTTTCTCGACGGCGACGCTCACCGAGCCCACTATCTGCGCTGCCCATTCCAACGCGAGCCGGACTTTGGGGTCACGAGCGTGAACTACGACTTCGCGGAGCTGCTGGCGCGCGCCGGAGAGCCGCGATGACCCTCCATTGAACGGATATATGACCGAGCGACAGCAAGCACTATCCTCGATTGTAAACACCATCGGCGACTATCGGCTTGGGGAGGTCGAGAGGCCGACACCGGATCATGTCGACCGCTGGGCGAGTCAATTCGATGAGGCCGTCCAGCTGCCTCTGCTTCGCGAACTGGACCATGTTCTCAAGGAGACGTATTTCAGCAGGGCATTCATCAGCCAGTTTCTGGAGAAGCTCGTCACGACTGAGAAGCTGGCCGGGACAGACCCGTCTGGCTTTTGGCGAAGCGCGAACTTCCTGGACATTCAACAAAACGGCCACAGCCAAGAGGAAATGCTTCAGGTCTTCACCGGGAGTCTTCAGGCTCGCTGTGGCTTACGCCCTGAGGAGTGCGGCAGCGATGGCGGCCCCTATATCTACTTAGACGATGTACTTTTCAGCGGTAATCGCGTGAGCAGTGACCTCAGCGAATGGCTCGCACAAGACGCACCGACGAACACAACAGTCCACATCGTGGCGATAGCCACACACACCCTCGGCGAGTACCTTGCTCCGAAGTATCTTAGGAAAACAGCGGCCGCTGCCGGCAAGGCGATGGACCTGAAGGTCTGGCGAGCAGTCGCGTTCGAGAATCGGAAGGCGTACCGTAATTCCTCTGAGGTGCTTTGGCCTGCGGTTGTGCCGGCCGACCAGGAGCTGCAGGCCTACATGGCTGAGGAGCAGAAATTCCCCTTCGAACCTCGGCAACCCGGCGGGACCCTTGAGCACAACATGTTCTCATCCGAACAGGGGCGTCAGCTTCTGGAGCGTGAGCTACTCCTGGCTGGCGTACGGATTCGTTCTTTGTGCCAGAACCCAAGCCGCGCGATGCGTCCATTGGGTTTCAGCCACTTCGGTCTTGGTTTTGGCTCGATGATCGTCACCTTCCGCAACTGCCCGAATAACTGCCCGCTGGCGCTGTGGTGGGGAGATCCGGATGCCGGCGCCTCGAGCCCTTTGAGCAGGTGGTATCCCCTACTTCCGCGGAAGACCTACAACCGTGACGTAGACTTTGATGGATTCCAGTTCTGACTGGTGCTACAGCTCTCAACTCCGCACGTACATCCGCTCGGAGTCCGTGGTCTTCCGCAGGACGACCGAGCAGTTTGGCGGCCTTTCAAACATGGCTGCGGGATTCCCCCTGGAGGTCAATGGGGTGCGAATCCGCACATCTGAGGCGCTCTACCAGGCCTGCCGGTTCCCTCACAGGCCGCAGATTCAGCGGCTGATCATCGAGCAACGAAGCCCAATGACCGCCAAGATGAAGAGCAAGCCCTATCGGAGCGACTCGCGACCTGACTGGGAACAGGTCAGGGTGAGGATTATGCGGTGGTGCCTGCGGGTCAAGCTCGCGCAAAACTGGTCGACGTTCGGTGAGCTGCTGCTAGCGACAGGCAGCCGGCCGATCGTGGAGGAGTCACGAAAGGATGAGTTCTGGGGCGCCAAGCTGACGAATGGAGAAACCCTCGTCGGCACAAACATTCTTGGTCGCCTCCTGATGGAGCTGAGGGAGGAATTAAGAGCGCGAGGTAGCGAGGTCCTTCGGCGTGTCGAGCCTGCGAGCGTTGCCCAATTTCTGCTCTATGGGAGACCGATAGGCTCTGTGGGTCGGCGTGAACCTGTAGAAGAGCCGGGGTTGTTCAGGGACCGTGTCGAAGTCGCCGCTCAGCAACGTTTGGTCTCAGCTTCTTCGGGAGCGTCAGACATTCGTGCGAGCTCCCGAGAGCCTCGGTCACCCAACGCTTCGACTCCGGCCGATGGAGATCAGATGAGCCCGATCGCTCAACGGAAAAAGCTCATCGAGGTAGCGCTGCCGCTGGAGGCAATCAACAAGTCGTCGGCGCACGAGAAACTCATAAAGGTCGGCAAACCGACCAACCTGCATCTGTGGTGGGCTCGGCGGCCGCTGGCGGCGGCGCGAGCGTTGATCTTTGCTCAGCTGGTCGACGACCCCTCGGCGCATCCGGATCTTTTCCGCACCGAGAAGGCGCAGGAGAAGGAGCGTCAAAGGCTCTTCAGCCTCATTGAGGAGATGGTGCTGTGGGAAAACACGGCTGACGAGAAGGTGCTGCAGCAGGCGCGGGACGAGATCTGGCAGACCTGGCGACGTGCCTGTGCTGAGAGCGCCGGCCACCCGCGCGCGAAGGAGCTGTTCGACCGGAAGAAGCTCCCCGCCTTCCACGACCCGTTTGCGGGTGGTGGCGCCCTGCCCTTGGAGGCGCAGCGGCTCGGGCTCGAAGCCTACGCGAGCGACCTGAACTCGGTGGCGGTGCTAATTTGCAAGGCGATGATCGAAATCCCGCCCAAGTTCGCCGGCAAGCCCCCGGTGAACCCTGAGGCGCGACAGGAGAAGTCGCTCGTCTCGCACGCGTGGCGGGGTGCGCAGGGGTTGGCCGAGGACGTCCGCTTCTATGGCCAGTGGATGCGCGATGAGGCCGACAAGCGCATTGGCCACCTCTACCCCAGAGTTGGGGTTACGGCGGAGATGGCGAAGGGGCGGGCCGACCTGAAACCGCTCGTGGGCAAGAAACTCACGGTAATCGGCTGGCTCTGGGCGCGCACGGTGAAGAGCCCTAACCCTGCCTTCGCGCACGTGGATGTACCCCTCGCCTCCACCTTCGTGCTGTCTACGAAGGCAGGCAAGGAGACCTACGTCGAGCCAGTAACTGAGGGCGACAGCTATCACTTCACGGTGAGAGCGGGCAAGCCCAGGGACGGGGAAGAGGCGAGCAACGGCACATCGATTGTCAGCAGGAACGCAAGAGGCCAGAAGATCAAGGTCACCGGATTTCGGTGCGTGCTGTCAGGCGCACCTATCTCCATGGACTACGTTCAGGTGGAAGCCAATGCGGGCCGCATGGGTGCGCGGATGATGGCCATTGTTGCCGAAGGTGATCGGGGACGTGTCTACCTGCCGCCGATACCAGAAATGGAAGAGGTAGCGCGCAAAGCAAGGCCGGAGTGGAAGCCGGAAGTTGAATTCTTCAAGCAGGCTCTCGGGTTCCGCGTCGGCAACTACGGGATGACGAACTGGAGCGACCTCTTCACCCTCCGGCAGCTCGTGGCGCTAGGAACCCTCTCCGACCTTGTTCTGGAGGCACGGGAGCGCGTAAAACGCGACGCGCTGGCAACCGGCCTGAACAACGACGACAGAGGCCTTGCCGCAGGGGGCACCGGCGCGACCGCCTACGCTGACGCGCTGGCGGTCTTCCTTGGGCTCGTTCTGAGCCGAGTGGCGGACTGGAATAATTCCTTGTCGCGTTGGGAATCAAAGGCACAGGTTCCCCAACAGCTGTTCGGTAGGCAAACCGTCTCGATGACATGGGACTATTGCGAGGCGAATCCCATGTCGGCGAGGACGGGCTCATTTATTGCGTCGGTCAAGAATCTCGAACTTAGCTTCACCAAGAGCAGCGTCGAAAATGCTCGCCCGGGACACGCATCGCTGGCGGACGCCTGCACTCAAGATTTGTCCGCGTCGAAAGTGGTATCCACAGATCCTCCGTACTACGACAACATCGGATACGCCGACCTGTCGGACTTCTTTTACGTCTGGCTCCGCCGCACGCTGAAGCCTGTCTTCCCAGATCTCTTCGCCACCCTCGCCGTGCCCAAGGCCGAGGAGCTTGTGGCTACACCGGGCCGACATGGCAGCAAGGAAGAGGCGGAGGCCTTTTTCCTGAACGGCATGACGCAGGCGATGCATCGGCTTGCTGAGCAGGCCCATCCGGGTTTCCCAATCACCATCTACTATGCCTTCAAGCAGTCAGAGAGTGATGGCGCCGATGGCACCGCGAGCACCGGCTGGGAGACTTTTCTTGACGCCGTGATTCGTGCTGGCTTCGCGATCAGCGGCACCTGGCCAATGCGAACGGAGAACAAGAGCCGACTTCGCGGCCAGTCGGCCAACGCTCTCGCCTCCAGCATTGTCCTCGTCTGCCGCCCGCAAGCAGGGAATGCTCCCTCAGCAACGCGGCGCGAATTCATTAACGCGCTCAAGGCCGAGCTGCCCGGGGCGCTCATGCATCTCCAGCGCGGCAACATCGCACCGGTGGACTTGGCTCAGGCGGCCATCGGCCCGGGCATGGGCGTCTACACCCGGTATGCGAGAGTCCTCGACGCCGAGGGTAAGCCGCTCTCGGTGCGCGAGGCGCTGGCGCTCATCAACCAGACGCTCGACGAGGTGCTGGCCGAGCAGGAGGGTGACTTCGACGCCGACAGCCGCTGGGCGCTGGCATGGTTCGAGCAATCGGGCTTCGCCGAGGGCGAGTACGGCGTGGCCGAGACGCTCTCCAAGGCGAAGAACACCAGCGTCGGCGGCATGAAGGACGCGGGCATCGTCGCGTCGAAGGGTGGCAAGGTGCGCCTGCTCAAGCCCAGCGAGCTTCCCACCGACTGGGACCCGGCCACCGACTCGCGTCTTACAGCCTGGGAGGTGGTGCATCAGCTGATCCGCGTGCTGGAGGCGGGCGGCGAAGGCGCGGCGGCGCAGCTCGTCGGCAAGCTTGGCAGCAAGGCCGAGGTAGCCCGCGAGTTGGCCTACCGGCTCTACGCCATCTGCGAGCGGAAGAAGCGCGCCGCCGAGGCTCTGTCTTATAACGGCCTCGTCCAGAGCTGGCCCGAGATCACGCGCCTTGCGCGCGAGGGCGGCAAGCCGCGCACCGTGCAGGCTGCGCTATTCGCAGAGAGTGAGGAGTAGGCGATGGCGATCACCAACCACGAACGCGTGGGCAAGGCGCTGGAGCTGCTGAAGGGCGGGCTCGGGCCGTTCGTCGAGCGCGAGTTCAAGAACGCATACCGGGATCGAGCCGCCGCCGAGGTGGCCCGCTTTATGGGCGAGGACCGCTTGAACGCGAAACGGCCGCTTGCAGACTGGGACGTGGCCGCACTCCTCAAGCTCATGTGGGAGTCCTGGAACGACGTCTTCCGCAAGACGCTCGGGCCTGCCGAGCGGAGCCTGCTCTCCGAGCTGCGCGACCACCGCAACAAGTGGGCGCACCAAGAGAGCTTTTCCAGCGACGACGCCTACCGCGCCCTCGACTCGGCTGGGCGGCTCCTCACCGCCGTCTCGGCGCCCCAGGCGGACGAGATCGAGAAGACGAAGATGGAGCTGCTGCGCTTGCGCTTCGATGAGCAAGTGCGGAGCGAGAAGCGCAAGAGCGCGGGCACGGCCATCGAGAGCACGGCGGCGAGCAACCTCAAGCCGTGGCGTGAAGTGGTGACGCCGCACAAGGACGTAGCGAGCGGCCGCTACCAGCAGGCCGAGTTTGCGGCGGACCTCTGGCAAGTGCATCTCGGCGAGGGGACGGACGAATACCGGAAGCCGGTCGAATTCTTCCGCCGCACCTACCTCACCGAGAGCCTGAAGCGCCTGCTGGTCGGCGCGGTAGAGCGCCTTGCCGGCCGAGGCGGTGATCCGGTGGTGCAGCTCCAGACCAACTTCGGCGGCGGCAAGACGCATTCGATGCTGGCGCTCTATCATCTCTTCTCGGGCACTGCGCCGAGCGAGCTGGCCGGCATCGACGCCGTAATGCAGGAGGCTGGGGCCAGGTCGCTTCCGACTCCGCGGCGGGTGGTGCTGGTGGGCAACAAGATCTCGCCCGGCAACCCAGTCAAGAAGCCCGACGGCACTGTGGTGCGCACGCTCTGGGGGGAGCTCGCCTGGCAGCTCGGGAATGCAGCCGGAGGCGTCAAGGAGGCGAAGAAGGCGTTCCAGCGCGTCGCCCCTGACGACGAGAAGGCAACCAGTCCCGGCGACGTGCTGCGCGAGCTGTTCAAGGAGCACGGCCCGTGCCTCATTCTGATCGACGAGTGGGTTGCGTACGCGCGTCAGCTCCACGACCAGAGCGACTTGCCGGCGGGCAGCTTCGAGACGCAGTTCACCTTCGCCCAGGCACTGACCGAGTCGGCGAAGGTTGCGAAGAACTGCCTGCTGGTGATCTCGCTTCCCGCCTCCGACACGCAGGGCTCGCCGCACACACAGGCCGACGACGTCGAGGTTGGCGGCCAGCGCGGGCGCGAGGCGCTCGATCGGCTGCGCAACGTGGTGGGGCGCGTCGAGTCCTCGTGGCGGCCGGCGAGCGCGGAGGAAGGGTTCGAGATCGTGCGGCGGCGGCTCTTCGAACCGCTCTCCGACCCGGCGCAGTTCAAGGACCGTGACGTGGTCGCGCGCGGCTTCGCCGACTTCTACAGGACGCAGAACCAGGAGTTCCCGCCCGAATGCCGTGACGCCGACTACGAGAAGCGCATCAAGGCGGCGTATCCGATTCACCCGGAGATCTTCGACCGCCTCTACACCGACTGGTCCACGCTGGTGAAGTTCCAGCGCACGCGCGGCGTGCTGCGCCTCATGGCGGCAGTGATCCACAGCCTCTGGGAGAAGGGCGACAAGAACCCGCTCATCCTGCCGGCGAATGTGCCGATCGACGACCCGCGCGTGCAGTTCGAGCTGACCCGCTATCTCTCCGACAACTGGGTGCCAGTGATCGAGAAGGACGTAGACGGGCCAAGCTCGCTGCCCCTGCGCATTGACAATGAGCTGGCTGGGACGCTCGGTAGGTTCGCGGCCTGCCGGCGCGTGGCGCGTACCATCTACCTGGGCTCCGCGCCCACCACCACAGCCGCCCACCGAGGCCTCGAGGACCGGCGCGTCAAGCTTGGCTGCGTGATGCCGGGTGAGTCGACCGCGGTCTTCGGCGATGCCCTTCGTCGACTGGCGGGTGCGGCCACGTATCTCTATCAAGACGGACCGCGCTACTGGTACTCGACGCAGCCAACGGTCACCAAGCTCGCGGAGGATCGGGCCGAGCAGCTCAAGCGCGATCCGGACAAGGTCGTGCAGGAGCTGGACAAGCGCCTGCGCGCCGACCTGCGCAAGACCGGCGACTTCGGCCGCATCCACCCGTTGCCGCACACAGGCCAGGACGTGCCCGACGATCTCGACGCCCGGCTTGTCGTGCTCGGGATCGACCATCCCTACAGCAAGGAGCCGGGAGGCGCGGGCGAGACCGCGGCGAAGGCGATCCTCGAGTCGCGCGGCAACACGCCGCGTCTCTATCGCAACACGCTCGTCTTTCTGGCCGCCGACAAGACGCGGCTGCAGGACCTCGATGAGGCGGTGCGGCGCTACCTCGCGTGGGAGTCGATCCTGAGCGAGACGACGGCGTTGGATCTTTCACCGCACCAGGTGAAGCAGGCCGAGGCTCAGAGAGGAGCCGCTGACGGTGCCGTGACCGCGCGACTGCCGGAAACGTACCAGTGGCTCCTCGTGCCCGGGCAGACCTCGCCGCAGGCCGCGGTCGAGTGGCAGGCGCTCCGGCTGTCGGGTCAGGACGCCCTCGCCGTGCGCGCCAGCAAGAAGCTGCGGGGCGACGAGCTGCTAGTGACCAGCTTCGCCGGTACGCGGCTGCGGATGGAACTGGACCGCGTTCCCCTCTGGCGTGGCGACCACGTGCCGATCAAGCAACTCGCCGAGGACTTCGCCCGCTATCTGTACCTGCCGCGACTGGTGGGGCCGGAGGTGCTTGTCAACGCGATCCGCGACGGTGTGGCCCTGCTGACCTGGCAGACGGACACGTTCGCCCATGCGGAGAGCTTCGACGAACCGGTGGGGCGATACCGCGGCCTGAGCGGCGGACAGGGTCTCGCCCTGACGCCGGACAGCGCTGGCCTGGTCGTGAAGCCCAATGTGGCGTGCCGGCAACTCGACGCGGAGACGCAGTCGCCCCCACCGGTGTCGCCCGGTCCGGTCGACGCGAAGAAACCTGTGATCGGACCCGGGCCGGGACCGATCCCGCCGTCCGCACCGCCATCCGCGCCGAGGCGCTTCCATGGGACGGTCACACTCGATCCCACGCGGGTCGGCCGCGATGCTGGACGGGTTGCCGACGAGGTCATCGCGCACCTAGCGGGACTGGTCGGTTCTAAGGTAAAGGTGACCCTCGAGATCGAAGCGGAGATCCCATCAGGCGCCCCTGACCACGTGGTGCGGACGGTCACCGAGAACAGCCGCACACTGAAGTTTACGAGCCAGGGGTTCGAGCAGGAGTAGGGACACAATGCGGCCCGTTGGGGCGATCACTCGCGCGCGCCGCGGTAGAGTACTGGCCGCAGCTCGCAAAAGTCGACCTCTTGACCCGCCGCCGGACCGGTTCTGGACCCGCTGCCGGTCCGCCTCAAGGCACGATCCCGGTCCACAAACGAGCACAGCGGCTGGACCAGGCTCGGCCGCAGATCAATTGCCTCGCCGAGTGGCTCACGGTCCAGCCGACGGACGTGTTGAGGACCCGCTGATGAACCATCGGAGGTCCCTCTCCACTCCGTCCGGCCACGGCCCTCAGACGGCCCTCACGGTGGGCAGCCGAATCGCGTCTGCGTTCCAGAGGGCCGTCCGCCGCGCAATAGCCGCGCGCACTTAGGGGCCATCCGGCCCTCTCCCTTTATCTTGCGGTCCATCCTCACCCAGCTATTCTGCGACTCCAGTAGCCAGGCCTTGGGTCGCCAGGCTCGTCGCCGGCGAGCTCCATCGACGGCAACAAGTGGATCGGTCTGAGCTCCATGCTTCCCGCCGTGGCCGAGCGATCGCGCGCGTTCACCCAGCAACTCGCTTGCCAGCGCCGGCCGGCAACCCTAAGTCGGCGCCGTGATCGCGCTACGTCTTCGGTCTGACGCGTGAACCGAGCGGATGGTGGCGCAACCGTTCGGCCGGGCAGACGGGCCAAGAGAGTCGAGCCGCTGAGAATCGCGCCGGCGGTGCTGTAAAACACCGCGCTCGAGCCGGCGCGGGGACGACGCGCCAGCACGGTGTCGTCAAACCAAAGCACCTTCCCGGCTCATGACTTGCGGGGCGGTGCGACCTTGCCAACTCGCCCTGGCACGCTCCTCGCTTTGCGCGGCGCGTATGACCGAGGACGCGGTCACCGCGAACGAGAACGGCGGGCATCTGTCGGAGGAGCAACGTGCTGTCCGGCAGCTTCGTCCGCTGGCCAAGCGGTATCGGTTCCGGATCCAGACCGACGCTGAGGGTTTCCCGATCATCCCCGGCCGCTACGGTCAGATCGAGTGGTTCGACGGGCGCGATCTGGCGGTCTACACGAACCGCCCGCGGCTGTTCCGGAAGCTGTCGGCGATCCCCGGCGTGAAGAGGCACCAGACAGGCGACACGGAGATGCGTGCGGTATTCCCTCCCGAGGCCTTGGAGCAGGTCGCCGGGGTGATCCGAGCCAGGCGGAGGCGGACCCAGACCTCGCCGGTGAGCCTTGGGAACCTTCGATCCAGAGTCACTTCCCGACCCCAGGAGCCGCGTTTGGGCGCCGGGACGGGCGATCGGTCGGGATGAGCGAGCTACTCCCGTGAACTCGGCTCGAATCGTGATCTCGGACTCCCCGGCCGGGCCACCCCGGCTACGCATAGCGGAACACGATGAACCGGGAAAGGAGAGCAAGAAGATGGGCCAGTTGATCACCGTCCAGGATGCCGCGAAGCTCCTCTCGTGCAGTCCAGCGGCCGTTCGTAAATGGCTCTACCAGAAGCGCCTGCGAGCGGTGAAGATCGGGCGGCTCACGCGGCTTCGGCTCGAGGATGTAGAACATGTGGCCTCAGCCGGATTTGAGGCGGACGGCACCCAAGGGAACTCACGCTCACCAGCGCAAGGACAACTGGCGTCGCGCCAGAAGCGTTAGGAGGCGCTAGGAGCACCGATTCGACCCCTGTCCTTTCGGCGCCGCGCGCGCGCCATAACGCTTGAGAAGCGGATAGCGTATGTGCTATCACTCCGTCGATGACCGTCCTTCTCCGTCACTGGAGAGAGCGACGAGGCTACTCTGTGAGGGAGTTGGCGAGGCGTGCTGGTGTCTCCTTCGTCACCATCGTACGGGTCGAGAACGAGCACATCAGCCCCACGGTGGCGATGCTGGAGAAGCTGGCGAAGCCATTGGAGGTCGACGTCCGGGACTTTTTCCCGCGGTCGACGCGCAGTAAACACGAGCGGCGGAGGTAACCATGAGGGAGGAAGACAAGCAGCGAACACGCGACCCATGGAGCACCCGCAAGAAGGACGTGGCGCCCCGAGGAGTCTATCGACATCGAAGCGGAATGTGGGCGATTCGCTTCACCTGTGGCGCTGGGCATATGCACAAGGAGCAAGTTGGAAGGGTAAAGAGCGACGCAATCGACGAGCGGAGTGAGCGTCGCGCTCGCGCCCGCCGGGAACCGGGCTGGTGTCCACTGGCGGAAGCGCGCCACGCCAGGGATCAGGCGAAGGAACTCAAGCGGCGCGAACAGGCTCGCGTGAGCTTCGCGGATCACGCGCGCGACTTTATTCAGTGGGCGAAGGTTAATCACCGGTCGTGGGCAAAAGACGACTCCCGGCTCTCACGGGTCACCCCCGTGCTGGGCGACAAGAAGCTGGACGAAATCACGCCGGCGGACGTCGAGCACTTCCTAGCCTCGCTGCGGGAGGGCGAGCGTGCAGTCTCCCCGGCCACAGTCAACCGCTATCGGGACCTTCTCTCGGGGTTGTTCAAGCGAGCCGTGCGCCTCGGTCTCGTCGCGGCCAATCCTGTGCGCGGCATCCCCAAGCTGAAAGAAGCTGGACGACGCCTCGTGTATCTCCCGCCTGATGGCGAGGAGGAGGCCGCGCTCCGTGAGGCGCTTGCGCCGGGACTGCGTTCGCTCTTCACCGTGAGCCTTCACACCGGTCTGCGTTGGTCGGAGCAGATCGCCTTGCGGTGGCGTGACGCTGACCTACTGAGCGGCTTCATTAGTGTTGGACGCTCCAAGAATGGATCGAGCCGCCAGGTCCCGATGAACAGCGTGGTGCGATCCGTGCTCTTTGATCTGGGCGCTGGGCGCGGCCGTCCCGACGATCCAGATGAGCCGATCTTCGTCGGAGCCTACCGGACGGTGGCGCGGGCGTTCGTACAGGCGGTCGGTCGAGCACAGAAGGCTCTCCGGGCTGGCGGGAAGGACGCCAGCCGCCTCGACGGCTACACGTGGCACAGCAACCGTCACACGTTCGCTTCGAGGCTCGTCATGGCTGGCGTGGACCCGCGGACGGTGCAGGAGCTCGGAGGCTGGAAGACGTTGGGCATGGTGCAGCGATACGCGCACCTTGCGCCGAGCCACCTACAGGCGGCTGTGGAGCGGTTAGTCTCGACGGAACTAGCCCGAAACTAGCCCGCCCACATGTCGTGCATCCCTCGTGGCCACGTGATGTATCGTAAGTAGCGATCGTTCAAGACCCGGAGGGCTAGCCTCAACTGGTAAGGCAGTGGACTTGAAATCCACCGGGGCGCCAGCCCCATGGGGGTTCGAATCCCTCGCCCTCCGCCACACACCTTTACGCGGTAGACGATCTCAACTCGCCCTCGATCGGGTCAGGGTTCCCCACTTGAGGGATGCGGCGAAGCGCGCGTTAAATCGGCGTTGCGTCAATACGCGTGCCTGCACCGCCATCCGCTTGATCGCTCGCTACGGCGAGCGGGACCACACAGGGAGGCGCTACCGATGACAACGCACCTCAAGCACATCGGCGGCTCGTTCGTCTTCATCGTCGCCCTGGCCTTGGCGACGGCCGCGCCTGTGGCCGCAGGACTTGACGAAGGATGACGCGGCGATCACGAAGGAGGCAAAGCAGATCGACGCCAGCGCGGGCCGATCAGACACCAGACGACGTCTGATCGTCTGGCGAGTGAGTTCTCGACCGTCAGGGTGAAGTCATCAGCCTCGGACTCAGGGCGGCCGTTGACGGCGGCTGACGTGCAGGCGCTTCGGGCCAAGGGGCTGGGATACGGTGAGATCGTCATCGTGCTCTCGCTCTACGGGCATCTGCGACCAACTTCAGGACGATTGATGAGATCGTGGCGCTGAAGCAGCCCGGACAGGTCTGGGGCCAGGTGGCGAAGATCATGGGGTATCGCAGCCTGGGCGCGATGAAGCACGACCTCAAGCGGACGAGCAAGGCCATGGACGAGGTATCCCGACCCCTGGCAAAGGCGGAGAAACCGCAGAAGGCCGAGCAGCTCGAGAAACCCGCAAAGCCCGAAAAGCCGGAAAAGATCGAGAAGCCCGAACGGCCGGAGGAAGCTCGCCGTTAAGTCGTCGTCTCAGGATAGGAGCCACACATAGAGTGCGGTGTAAACAGAGGGCATCAAGCTGAAGAACACCAGCAGGATTACGACCGCAGTTGCAAGCAGAAGTTCTCTCATCGCGGCGCCGCTAGGGTAGCGACAGCCCCGTTGTCGACACGATCGCCTCGATCGTGGCCGTCAGCTCTGATGTCGTTGACGACAGCGTCGACTGGGCCGTCGGCACCGGGAAGGCGGCCGCGAAGTCGAGCGTCACGTCGCCGCTCGCCGGCTTCACCTTCTGCTCGGCCCAGGTCACGAGGCGTGAGAAGGTCAGGACCACCTCGGCCGGGCTGACGTTGCAGTGTCCGTAGCGCTGGACGGACTGTTGAGCCAGCCATGGCGACCGCTTGGCGGCGGCCACGATCTTGGCCAGCGCGGCCTCGTGGACGAACGGCACGTCGGGGTCCATCGTCGTGTGCAGCGTCAGGAGGGGAGCCGGCAGGTTGCCGCGCGGGCGGTAGAAGTCGTCGAGATAGAGGATGCCCCCTTCGTCTGCGTAAACCCGCTGGACGCCCGCGTTCACGGCCGGGTTGAGCAGCAACCCGAGCCCGGTGTACCGGGTGCCGACGTTGCCGAACGGCACGTCACCGCGCGTCCGGGCCAGGAGGTCGTTGGTGCCGCGGACGTGGTAGCCCAGCACCCGGACGATCGAGTTGATGAGCTGCCCCAGGGTCGTGTAGGGCAGCTTGACCTGGTCCACTGACGCCAGCTTCACCGCCGATACCGGGTCGGCGAGGAATGGCCGCGATGATCTCCTTGACAAGCGGACTGTCCGGGGTGAACTCCATCGGCGGGACGTTGACGGCGTCGCCTGGGATCACGCCGGGATAGAAGTAGTCGAAGAGCACCCGAACGTTGCCGACGTAGTCGATCTCCAGTTTCCCGCCCCCGACCGGCCCGCACAGCGCGAGCGCGCCCTGATAGGCGCCGGGAAACTTCTCGGCCAGCATCACGGTGATGAGCGCGCCGAGCGACCGGCCCATGATGTAGACGTGAGTGGGCACGCTGAAGCGGGCGATGAAGAGATCGCGCAGCTCGTGCGTCCGCTCGGCGCCGTCCTGTACCGCCCAGCCGTTCTCAGCGTAGCTGGAGTAGGCGACCGCGTAGCCGGCGCCCAGGAGGGTTTCCCGCAACTCGACGACCCACGGCGCGACGTCGGCGGGCGCGACGTCAGGCAGGGCGATGGGGGCCTCGGGGTCGATAAAGCCGTGGGCGTAGATGGCGAGCCGGCCATTCCAGGCCGCCGGAACGAACATCGCGTACTGCGCGCCGTTGCTCGCGCCGATCTCTTCGGCGGCCGCGTGCGGCGAGTGGCCGGCGAAGACAGGGGCGGCGTTGGCGATTACGGTAACGGTGAGGACGGCAATCAGAAGAGTCCGCGTCATCAATAATCTCCTTGCGGTCGGGCGAGGTAACGAGTCCTACGTTCGAAGGCAACGGAGAGGCCAAGATCCAAGGCGAGTGAAATCAGGCCCTTAAACCGCGGATCGTGAAGGGGTGGTCATTACGAAAGCGGAGATACTCCGGCACCGAGTCAGAAGTTCCGTGGGTCGTCCGATACACGGGACGGCCTGGCGGCCCATGACCTCTTGTATCTTCCGCCGGGTTCCCGTAGAGTCTCGCCTCACCACAGGCCGGGCGCTCAACCACCGACTTCGGGGAGGTGGCCATGCCACGTCAACGACACCTCGCCTCGCTCCTGGCTCCAACCGGTATCCTCCTGCTCGGGCTGTTGACCGTGCCGGCGCCCGCCCAGGCGCCCAAGTTCGGGGGCGTACTCGTGACGTCGCCGCTCAGCGCGACACCGAGCCTCTCGCCCCACGAGGAATCCACCGTCGCCACCGTCCAGCAGGCCAGCCCCTGCTTCAACAACCTGCTCTACTTCGATCCCGCGAAGAAGCAGGAGAGCGTCGACACGCTCATCCCTGAGCTGGCCGAGAAGTGGGTGTGGCGGGATGGCCACCGAACGCTCGTCTTCAACCTGCGCCGGGATGTCAAGTGGCACGACGGCAGGCCGTTCACCTCGCAGGACGTGAAGTACACCTTCGACATGGTGCGAGGGGCACCCGACGCCAGGGCCAAGCTCAAGGTGAACCCGCGCAAGCTCTGGTACGAGACCATCGAGGCGATCGAGACGCCGGACGACTACACGGTCGCCTTCCGGCTCAATCGGCCGCAGCCCTCGCTGCTCCTGATGCTGGCCTCGGGCTACTCGCCGGTCATGCCGGCTCACGTGCCACTGGCCGAGTTCAAGAACAAGTGCATCGGCACCGGCCCGTTCAAGCTCAAGGAGAACAAGCCGGGCGAGTACGTCGAGTACGTGAAGAACTCCGACTACTTCATCAAGGGCCGGCCCTATCTCGACGGGATCAAGTTCGTCGTCATCCGCGACCGCTCCACGCAGATCGCCGCGCTCCAGTCGGGTCAGCTCGACCTGTCCGGCAGCGGCTGGAACCGAACCAACGCCGAGAACGCCACGGCGGGCGCCCCGAAGCTCGTCGTGGTCGAGATGGACAACAACGTCAACGACAACGTCCTCGTCAATTTCAAGCGACCGCCCTTCACCGACGCCCGCGTGCGGCGGGCCATCAACCTGGCCCTTGACCGCAAGGCCTACCTTGTTGGGCCGCGCCAGGGTGCGGCGACGTTCGGCGGGGCGCTGCTGCCCAGGCCGGCCGGCGTCTGGGGCCTGCCGGCCGCCGAGGTGGCGAAACTCCCGGGGATGGGCGATCCGGTTCAGCAGAAAGCCGAGGCGCGCAAGCTACTGGCCGAGGCCGGCTTCGGCCCCGGCAGCCCGCTTAAGGTCACGGTGTCCACCCGGGCGCTGCCGATCTACGTCGATACTGCGAGCTGGATGGTGGACCAGCTCCAGCAGGTCGGCGTCGAGGCGACGCTGGAGCAGATCGAGACGGGCGTATGGCATCCGAAGATGACCCGGCTCGAGTACCAGATCGCCCTCAACCTCACCGGCGTCGGCATCGATGATCCCGACGCCCAGCTCTTCGAGAACTACCGCTGTGGGTCACAGCGGAACTTCTCCGGCTACTGCTCGGAGGAGATCGATCGGCTCATGGTCGAGCAGTCCCAAACCTTGGACCGCAATAAGCGGCTGGCGCTCGTCCACGAGATCGACCGCAAGCTTCAGGCCGACGGGGCGCGCCCGATCCTGGGGTGGGCCAAGCAGTACGCCGTGCACTGGCCGCACGTGAAGGGCTGGGCGGTGCACGAGAACTCGATCTATAACGTGGGTCGCCGCCAGGACGTCTGGCTCGACAAGTAGCGCGGGGGGGGGGCCGGGAGGCGGCTCCCGGCCCGAGCGACATGCGGACCTACGTCGTCAAGCGCCTCCTGATCGCGGGCATCACGCTCCTGGGGATGTCCGTCCTCATCTTCGTCCTCATGCGTCTGGCCCCGGGCAACATCACGGACATCATCTTCGAGTCGGCCGGATACGTCGACGAGGCCGACCGCAAGCGCCTGGAGGCGGAGCTGGGCATTGACAAGCCGGTGCCCGTCCAGTATGTGCGCTGGCTCGGTGACTTCGTCCGGGGCGAGCTGGGGAAGTCGTACCGGTACGACCTGCCCGCCTGGGAGATCATCAAGCCGCGCCTGCCGGTGACGCTGGAGCTGGCCGTGCTGGCCCTGATCTTCTCGGTGGTCCTGGGCGTGCCCACCGGCGTGATCAGCGCCGTCCGCCGCGGGCGGGCAGTGGACTATGTGCTGCGGGTAGTGTCGCTGGCCGGCCTCTCCATGCCTTCGTTCTGGCTCGGCATGGTAGTGATCCTGCTCCTGGTGAGGTCCCTCGGCTGGATCCCGTCGATGACGTACGTCTCGCCCTTCGACGACCTCGGAGCGAACCTCTTCCAGTTCGTGCTGCCCGCGCTGGCCGTGGGCTACCGCAGCTCCGCTCTCATCATGCGCATCACCCGCTCGGCAATGCTGGAGGTGCTGCGTGAGGACTACATCCGCACCGCCTGGGCCAAGGGCCAGCGGTCGGGGGCAGTGGTCTGGCGGCACGCGCTCAAGAACGCCTCGCTGCCGGTCATCACGCTCATCGGCATCGAGTTCGCGTTCCTCATCGGCGGATTGATCGTCACCGAGACGGTCTTCAACCTGCCCGGCGTGGCCCGCTACCTGGTCGATGCCATCCAGTTCCGCGATTACCCGATCGTCCAGAACCTGGTCATGCTGATCGCGGTGGTGGTCGTACTGGCTAACCTCACGGTGGATCTGCTCTACACCTGGCTCGATCCTCGGATCAAGTACGGCAAGGCCTGATGGCGACGGTCACGGCGCGGAGGGCCGAGGAAATCCTGGCGGGCGCGCTCCCTGAGCAGCGGACGCGGCGCTCGGCCCTCGGGCTCTTCGTCCGCAAGAATCCCCTGGGGGCGGCCGGTGGCGTGTTGATGATCCTGCTGGTCCTCGCAGCGGTCTCCGCGGAGCTGCTGGCCACGCACAATCCGGTGCGGACCTCGACGCGAGTGCTGGTGCCGCCGGGCGCGGACTTCTGGCTGGGGACTGACAACCTCGGCCGCGATCTCTGGAGCCGCGTGGTGTATGGCTCGCGCATCTCGCTCGTGGTCGGTCTGGCCGCCACGCTCCTGGGCGCAGTGGTGGGTGGCCTGGTGGGGCTCGTGTCGGGCTACGTCGGCGGCCGGACGGATCTCGTGAGCCAGCGGCTGATGGACATCATGCAGGCGCTGCCGATCCTCGTGCTGGCGCTGGTCATGGCCGCCGCGCTGGGGCCCTCGCTGACCAACACGATCATCGCCATCTCGGTGGTGATCATCCCGCGCGCGGCGCGCGTCGTGCGCTCCAGCGTGCTGGCCATCCGCGAGTTCCCCTACATCGAAGCGGCGCGCGCCATCGGCGTCAGCCACGCGCGGGTGGCCTTTCGCCACGTGCTCCCCAACACCATCGGCCCCTTCATTGTGCTGATCACGGCCCAGCTCGGCGGCGCCATCCTGGTCGAGGCGGCCCTGTCCTTCCTGGGGCTCGGGATCCCGGAGCCTCATCCCTCGTGGGGCCGGATGCTGTCGATCGCCGCCGCCGAGTACGCGCAGAAAGCGCCCTGGCTGGTGATCTTCCCCGGCCTGGCCATCAGCCTGGCCGTGTTCGGCACGAATCTCCTGGGCGACGCGCTGCGCGACACGCTGGATCCGCGCCTGCGCGGCTCCTGACGCCAACCTGGAGCAGATCATGGAACTCTTCGACGCCATGCGGACCACCTTTGCCGCCCGGCAGTTCACGGACGAGCCGCTGCCGGACGACACGCTCGTCACGATCCTCGACCACGCGCGTTTCGCCCCCAGCGGCGGCAACCGTCAGGGCTGGCGCGTCGTCGTGGTGCGCGAGCGCGCGACCCGGGAAGCCCTGGCCGCCCTCAGCGTGCCCGCCGCCAAGCGCTATACGGCCCAGGTGCAAGCAGGCGAGAACCCCTGGAACACGATCGACCCCAGCACGGTCGACGCCGCCACCGTCGAGCAGACGGTGGTGCCGGCCCGGTTGACCGAGTCGATCCTGAAGGCCGCCGTCGTCCTGGTGATCTGCGTGGACCTCAAGGTGGTGGCCTCCACCGACCAGCACCTCAAGCGCGTCGGCGTCATCAGCGGAGCCTCGATCTATCCCTTCGCCTGGAACATCCTGCTGGCCGCGCGGCAGGAAGGGTTCGGCGGCACGATCACCACGCTGGCGGTGGCCCAGGAGCCGAAGGTGCAGGAGCTGCTGGGCATCCCCCGGCACGTCGCGGTCGCCGCCGTCATGCCCCTGGGCCGGCCGGTCAGGCGGCTCACCAGGCTCACGCGCAAGGCCGTCCCGGAGTTCGTGATGCTGGAGCGCTGGGGTGGTCCGCCGCTTGGGGCGGACGCGCCGGCTACTCGTCCCCGAACAGGATCGAGACGATGAGGGCCACGCCGCCGAGCGCGGCCAACAGGAAGAAGATGATCGGCAGGCCGGGGTAGCCGAGGACCCGGAACGACGTGTCCACCTGCATCAGCATGGCGGCCCCCACGATGAGGGCGGCCAGGACCAGGCCGAGCGTGATGCGGTTGGCCACCTTCTGAAAGCCCGTCATCAGGCGCGTCTGGTCGAGCGCGTCCACGCGCACCCGGACGTCGTTGTCGGCCACCCGATCGAGGATCTTGTTGATGCGGCCGGGAAGCCGCTCGACGAAGTCCTTCGCCTCCAGGATCCCGCTGAAGAGGTTGCCGGGAGACACGGCCGTCATCAGGCGCCGCTCCAGAATGGCGCTGGCGTGCCGGCGCACGGCGGCGTTGGGATCGAACTCGGGGTCGAGCCGGCGGGCCACCTCGTCGAGGTTGAGGAGCGCCTTGCCCAGCATCGTCAGCTCGACGGGCAGGCGCAGGCCGGCCTCCGCGGACACCCGGGTGACCTCCAGAACGAGCTTGCCGACCTCGAGCTCGCGCAGCGTCCCGTGACTGCGGGCCATGACCTCGGCGATGCGCCGGGCGAACTCGCGCTCCTCGAAGCCCTCGCGCGGCTCGCCCAGGCGACGCGCGTAGCCGGCGGCGTCGTCGGGCCGGCCCTCGCTCATGGCCAGCACGAGTTGCAGCAACTGGTCCTGCATCCGCGGCGTCACCTGCGCCACCATGCCGAGGTCGATGAGGGCCAGGCGGCCGTCCTCGGTGAGCAGCACGTTGCCGGGGTGCGCATCGGCGTGGAAGAAGCCGTCCACGAGGATCTGCTTGAGGTACGCGGCGAAGAGCTGCTCGGCGAGGGCGGCGCCGTCCACCTCGAGCAGCACCACCGGGCTCACCGCCGTGACCTTGGTCCCCGCCACGTAGTCCATGGTGAGCACCCGCGCGGTAGTGTAGTCGTCGATGGGCGTGGGCACCACGATCGCGTCGAAGCCGCGCAGGTTGGCGCCGAGCGTGGCCAGGTGCTCGGCCTCCCGCCGGTAGTCGAGCTCGCGGAGCAGGCTTCGCCGCAGCTCGTCGAGGATCTTGGCGAACTCGTAGCGAGCGCCCGTGTCCGTGTGGCGATCGATGAACTCGGCCAGGGCGGCCAGCGCCTCGAGATCGTCGACCACCTGAGTGCGGATGGCCGGCCGCTGGACCTTGACCGCCACCTGGTGGCCATCGCGGAGGACAGCGCGGTGGACCTGGCCGAGCGAGGCGGCGGCCAGGGGGGTGGCGTTGAACTCGAGAAACGCCCGCGACAGCCGCACGCCCAGCTCGGCGGCGACGACCTGCTCGACCTCGGCGAATGGGAAGGGCTCAACCTTGTCTTGAAGCCGGGCGAGCGCGGCGAGGTACGCCGCGGGCAGCAGGTCAGTACGGGTCGACAGGAACTGGCCGAGCTTGATGAAGGTAGGGCCCAGCCGCTCGAGGTCGCTGGCCAACTCGTCGGCCTTCCCCGCCGGCGCCTCGGTCCCATTCACCCCGTCCTCGAGGAAGTCGGCGAGCGCGGCCCCTTTGAACAGGTCCGAGCGACCGTACTTCAGCAGGAGGCGGCCCAGGTCCCGATAGCGGCGGAGATGCCGTGGCTGGACGGATAAGCCCATCAGCTGCGGGTTGCGTGCGCGGCGAAGCCGGTCAGGCGGCCCGGGCGCCCCGCCGCCGGCCGACCTTCGCCGCGGCCCGGCGCCGAGCGGGAGGCTTCCGGGTGGCGTCCTGCGCCGCCCGAGCGCTCCCTCGCGCGATGTTGGCGCCCTTTGCGGCGGCCTGTCCCATCGCGGCGACCACCTTCATTCCGCGAAGACCGGTCGTCACCAGAGTCTCCGTCATAGCCTGAACCGTATCAGCGGCGGCCTGCACCGTCCGCTCGATCGACGCCTTCCGACCCCGTCTGGCTGCCATCGTCGCACTCCTCCCGTGATCGTGGGCAGCAACCGCGGTGCCAACAGCCACGCCTTCGTGATAGAACCGTGGCCATGCTGGATCTGCACACGTTCTCGATCGTGGCGAGAGGCACGCAATCGGGCGAGTTCGGAGTCGCGGTAGCCACGGCGCGACCCAACGTAGGCAGCCTGGTGCCGTGGGTTTCCGAGCACGGGGCCATCGCCACCCAGGCCCGGGTGAACACCGACCTGGGACGCCGTGGCCTGGCACTGCTGGGGCAGCGGGTCCCTGTCGGCGAGGCGCTCAGCGGGCTCCTCGACGCCGATCCCGAGCGCGAGATCCGCCAGGCCCACGGCCTCGACGCCATCGGCGGCTTCTGTCACACCGGCAAGGACTGCGTGGCCTGGTGTGGGCACCTGGAAGGCGGAGACTTCACGGTCGCCGGCAACATGCTCGCCAGCGCCCAGGTGCTGGACGCGATGGCCGAGGCCTTCGAGGCCGGTCCTGACAGCGCGGGCGGCCTGGCCGAACGTCTGGTGCGTGCGCTGGAAGCCGGGCAGGGCGCCGGCGGCGACAAGCGGGGCAAGCAGTCGGCGGCGTTACTGGTCGTCAGTCCCGAGCCCCGGCTCTATCACAATCTGCGCGTGGACGACCACGTCGATCCCGTGGCCGAACTGCGCCGCGTGTACGAGGTCGTCAAGTCTCACGTGGCGCAACTCGAGCGCGAGTACGGTCCTCAAACGGGGCGCCTCTTCAACCGCGTCAAGCTCTAGCCGGCGTCCTCCCAGCGCGGGAGGGACGGGGTAGAGATCTGGTCGACCGTGCGGCCGGCGGGATCGCGCTCGGGCATGCCGCGCCAGAGCCGCTCGGCCGCTCCCTGGAGCTCACGGGCCAGGGCGCTCTCGTCGATCCCTTCCAGCCGGCCTCCCTTCATCACAGTGCGGCCGTCGACGATGACGGTGTCGAGGTCGTGGCGGCTGCCGCTGAAGACGAGGTTCTTGAGCGGATCCCGCACCGGGGACATCGTCAGCGTGTCGAGGCGGAAGAGGAGCAGATCGGCTTTGGCCCCGGGAGTGATCCGCCCCAGGTCTTCCCGGTGAAGCGCGCGAGCGCCGCCCAGCGTGGCCGAGGTGAAGACGTCCGCGGCCGTGCCCACCCGGGGATCGCCGTCCGCCACCTTGGCTAAAACGGCCGCCCAGCGCATCTCCCGCACCATATCGTGGGGGAAGGTGTCGGTCCCCAGGGCGACGTTGACGCCGGCCTTGAGATAGCGGGCGTAGGAATGCATGGTCACGCCGCGTCGCCCGAACACCCACGGGCAGTGCGCCACCGAGGCGCCGGAAGCGGCCAGCAGCTCGAGGTCCCGGCCGTTCGGAAAGACCACCTGAGGATGCCCGCTCACATAGATGCAGTGACCGATGATCAAGCGCCGGTTGAGCAGCCCGACCTCGTGAAGCCACTCGATGGGCGTCTTGCCGTGTCGCCGTGTGATTTCCTGGAACTCGATGACGGCCTGAGCCGCGTGGATGGTGACCGGAACGTTCAGCTCCTCGGCCAGCGCGGCGGTCCGGCGGAGCAATTCCGGTGTGCAGGTGTCGATCTGCGCGGGTCCCAGGAAGCTCTTGATCCGGCCCTCCCAGGCGCCGTCGTGCTTGCGGATGAAGTCCACGCTCGACGCCAGGTCGGGTAGACCCTGGTCCTCCCGCCACTCGTAGACGACCCGACGTCCATCGGGACTGTGCCAGCGGCCCGACCGATAGACAGGCACCACGTAGGCGCGCACACCGAGCTGGCCGGCCAGCGTGACGATGCCGTCCGGGACGAGCCGCCCCAGCTCGACCACCGTCGTCACGCCCGACTTCACCAGCTCAACGAGGGCGAATCGGGCCGCGAGCAGGCCGTCGTCCGGCGTGGGATCGGTCAGCGTCAGGGCCTCGTAGAGGCCGGACATGTAGTGGAACGGGTTGCCGCGGTCCTCGAGGAAGCTCTTGGTCAGGGAACTGCTGGCCAGGTGAGCGTGAACGGAGATGAATCCCGGGCATAGCAGCCGGTCGGGGGCGTCGATCCGGCGATCGACGCCCCCCGGGTAACTCGGTCCCACATAGACGATGGCGTCGCCCTCGAAGACGACGTCGCCGTTCTCGAGCAGCACATGGCGGCCGTCACGGCACGCGATGACGTAGCGGGCGTGGATCAGAGTCCGCATCGCCCGCCAAGTATACGCGGACCGACTCTCAGGCGGCGGCCGAGCCCTTCATCTCGCGGTCGAGGTGCTGCTTGAGGTGCTCGGTGAGTCGTTCCAGTTGCTGCTCGTCGTGCTGCTTCATCATCGCCCAGATCTGCTGGCAGTGCTGGCAGTCCTTGGCGTCCTTGCTGAACTGGTCGTAGCGGTAGAGACCCTTCGACACCACGGACGCCGTTTCCATCAGGTTGTAGGTCGGGTTCTTGAGCATGCTTTCCTCCCTCGCGCCGCGCGCGCCCGGAAGGAGGATCAAGCAACGCAACTGCCACCAGGGCCAGCGTAATTTTTCCAACCGGCAGAATCGGCGATGGGGCACCGCCCTTGCTTCGAGCCGACCGGGGAGGTGTGAGATGACGAGACTGGTGGTAACACTAGCGATCCTCTTGGCCCTCGGGGCATTCGGCGCGCCGGTGTGGGCGCAAGCCCCGGCGCCGACGACGCCGGTGGCGCCGGTGACGGGCGGCGGCAGCGCCGTCCTTAGCGCCGTGGTCATCATCGTCGCGCTGCTGGTGGCGCTGGGGATCACCGTGAAGTTCTTCGACCTCCGGCGCAAGCGCGAGGCCGAGGCCGTCCAGCTCCAGGCCCAGATCTCCGACGTGCTCCTGCGCGACCAGGCGTTCTTCGGCCTGCCCGTCACGCCGACCGCGCGCGTGCCGTTGCTGAAGGGCTCGCCCGCCACCGTCGAAGTGGCCGGCCAGGTGCCCACCCCGGAGATGAAGGAGGCGGTGCTCCGGCTGGTTCGGGCTGAGGCCGCGCGCATCCGTCCCGACGTCGTCATCGAGGATCGCGTAGCCGTCGTCCCCGCGATGGCGCACGCGGCCTGAAGCGGCCGGGCCCGCCCGGCGGGCTAAGAGCGCGTGGTGTATACTGACGAGGCTTCGCCGACGGAGAGGTGGCCGAGTCGGCCGAAGGCAGCCGCCTGCTAAGCGGTTACAGGGGCAAAACCTCTGTCCCGGGTTCGAATCCCGGCCTCTCCGCCACGCGCCCTTAGCTCAGATGGACAGAGCGTCGGACTACGAATCCGAAGGCCGGGGGTTCGACTCCCTCAGGGCGCACCACCTTCCCGCGTAGTTGCGCGACGGCGGTGGGCGCGGCCCCCCGAGAGTGTGCGGGATCTGTACGGGCCGCGCTCACCGCTGCTGTTCCGTCGCCTTGCTGATGCTGGCTACGTTACTCGCCAGGGCCTAGTTTGATGAGGCTTGAGTCTCGGCAGCGCACGCTCGATGTCAGCCTCGTCCACGATGCGGTAGCGCCGCTAAACCTGAGTCGGTCTTGTGACCAAGATCCTCATAGCGACCGTCTGGGACACCGCGCCTGACTTCTCCACGTTGCGTACGGCTGGGCGCCGGAGGTCGTGGCGCCCGCGCAAGTGCTTGAAGTGGTAGGCTCTCATTGGGTAGCGTTGTGTGAGGCGGGGGATGGACTACGAATCCGAAGGCCAGAGGTTCGAATCCTCTAGGGCGCGCCACGCCTCCGCGGACGAAGCCCTGATGCAGGAAGCGCTGGCCGAGGCGCGGTACGGCTTGGCGGCCGGCGAGGTGCCGGTGGGTGCGGTGGTGGCGATCGACGGCAGCATCGTGGCGCGCGCATACAACGCCCCCATCGCGCTGGCCGACCCGACGGCGCACGCCGAGGTCCTGGCGCTGCGGGAGGCGGCGGGCAAGGTCGGCAACTATCGGTTGACGGGCGCCACGCTCTACGCGACGGTGGAGCCGTGCCCGATGTGCTGCGGCGCCCTGCTGCAGGCGCGGGTCGCCCGGCTCGTGTACGGCGCGCCAGATCCCAAGGCGGGGGCGGTGGAGTCGCTGTTCCGGCTGCTCGACGATCCGCGCCTGAACCATCGGGTAAGCGCGACCGGCGGGGTGCTGGCCGGCGAGAGCGCCGCGCTGTTGAGCCGGTTCTTTGAAACGAGACGACGGTAACGATTCGACGGAGGGGTGGCCGAGCCCGGTTGAAGGCGTCCGACTCGTCCAGACTTAGGAACTGGCCCCTCCTCGGAGGTTGCCATGAGACTCAGCGAGGCGATTCGGCTGGGGGCAATGATGAAGCCCCAAGCCTTTCGCGTTCTCGTCACTGACGATGGAGCGTGTGCCCTCGGCGCAGCCCTGCTCGCGGTCGGCGCCGTAGCGGAGCGCAACGCCCGCGCCGTGTTCGATCGGTGGCCCTGGGCGTCTGCCGTGAGTGCCAGCTGTCCGAAGTGTCGGCGCTCCAGCCTCGTAATCGGGGTGATCACACATCTGAACGACAATCATCGCTGGAGCCGAGAGCAAATTGCGCTGTGGGTCGCAGCGATCGAGCCGAGTGAGCTGTTCCCTCGGCCGCGTGGTGGGAGGATGAGAGCGTGGCGACCCCCAAGCCTCAGCGGGCATTCTGAGTGGGTAGTGTCTGATCGCCCTGCGGCGTGAGCGCTACGGGATTGCCGGCCAGGCGGCACGGGCGCGGTGGAAAAAGTCCGCAAGCAGGTGTAGAGCTACCCGCTGAAAAGGTGGATCAAAGTGCTCGGTAGTCTGGCGTTGTCCACCCGCATCCACACCTTCCACCGAACTATTTCGCTGCCGGCACTTGACAAGGCTCGTGCTCGATGACGACGATACGCGCGACGTGTTGCTGTTTGTCCGACTCAGATCGTTGCTCTTCGAGCTGTGCCCGGACCATCCAGTGGCGCTCTGCGAGACGTGCCGCCGAGCTTACACGCCCCAGCAACTCGGGACCGAGATCGGCAACGGCTGCTGCCTCTGCCGCCAGTGCGGAGCCGATCTGAGGGAGTCGCTCGTCGCCCACGCACGGACATGCCCGAATCTCGCGCCGCTGAAGCCGCTGGCGCGGATGGCGTCTGTCAGCGGCTCGACGATCCCTCCAGCGGCTTCGGAGCGTTTCGCGTCCCGGCGTAGAATTCGGCTCGGGCTGGACACCCACGCGGCGGCCGGGTGAGGATGCCCCTGTCCGTCTGGGACTTCATGTGGACCGAACCCGAGGTAGAGCGATGAGCCTCTGCGCAGCGTGCGGGCTGGAGATTTCTGGCGGCGACACGTTGTGCGCCCACCACGCGAGGGGCGACGGTGACCGCTGGGCCGAGAACAACCGGTGCATGTGCGATCTGCTGCACCGGGGCCGCGTTCCGCCCCGGCTGCTGCCCGCTGAGCGCGAGGACGAGTTCTGCGCGCACGCCGAGGTTGCCTGCGCCGAGGTTGCCTGAACCGGGTTCCTCACCGTACGCCTTGGGTGAATGGCCAGGTCCGCTCTCCGGCACACGTTCGCTTCCCGTCTCGTGGCCGCTGGAGTAGACTTGCGAACGGTCCAGGAGTTGGGCGGTTCGCCGTGAAACTTCGACAAGGCTTTGACTCCGTGGCGACGGTCACTCGGGCGTGATCGGCCGGGTGCTTGATTGAGGGGCTGGTAGAATTGGTGCGGAGGGGTGGCCGAGCCCGGTTGAAGGCGTCCGACTCGAAATCGGATAGGGGCCCAGAAGGTCCCTCGGGGGTTCAAATCCTCTCCCCTCCGCCAACTCTCTTCTCACCGACGACTGGCCGGGAGGGGTGACCGAGCGGCCGAAGGTGCGGCACTGGAAATGCCGTGCACGGGTAATCCCTGTGCCGTGGGTTCAAATCCCACCCCCTCCGCCATATCATCCGCGACGTGGCCGTGCTAGACGGGGAGGTAGCGGTGCCCTGTAGCCCGCAATCCGCTCCAGCGGGGTTGAATCCCCTTTCGAGGGCGGGCCGTGTTGAATGAGCCTCGTGGGACGGTGTTGAAAGTTGGGCCCCACGCAACGAGAATCGTCGAATCCCGCCAGGCCCGGAAGGGAGCAACGGTAAGGCGACCCTCTCGTGTGCCGTGGGAGTACCTGGCTGGAGCCGGCTCTGCGGGGAGATCGCAGGACGGGTCGTTCGAAGGAGGGTGCACGGCCGCTTGATGACGTATCAGGTCCTCGCTCGGAAGTGGCGACCGCAGACGTTCGAGGCCGTCGTCGGCCAGGACGCCATCACGCGCACGCTGCGCAACGCCCTAGCCTCCGGGCGGATCGCCCACGCCTATCTCTTCGCGGGGCCGCGCGGCGTGGGCAAGACCACCACCGCCCGTCTGCTGGCCAAGGCGCTGCTCTGTCCCCAGCGCGCGGGAGCGGACGCCTGCGGGGTCTGCGCCGTGTGCCAGGAGGTGCATGCGGGCACCATCATCGACGTCATCGAGATCGACGCCGCCTCCAACCGGGGCATCGACGAGATCCGCACGCTGCGGGAGAACGTGAAGTACGCGCCCGCCCGTGGCCGCTACAAGGTCTACATCATCGACGAGGTGCATCAGCTCACCGCCCACGCCTTCGACGCGCTGCTCAAGACGCTGGAGGAGCCGCCCGCCCACGTCGTATTCGTGCTGGCCACCACTGACCCGCGCGACATCCCGGCCACGGTGCTCTCCCGGGTGCAGCGCTTCGACTTCCGGCCGATCCCGCCGGACACGCTGGTCAGGAGCCTGGAGCGCATCCTCACCGAGGAGAAGATTCCGTTCGAGCCGGCGGCGCTGCCGGTGGTCGTGCGGGCGGCCGAGGGCTCGTTGCGCGACGCGCTCTCGCTGCTGGACACGGCGATCGCGTATGGCGAAGGGCGGCTGGCGGCGGCGACGGTGACCGAGCTGCTGGGCACCACGGCGCCCGGCGAGGTGCGTGCGTTCGGCCAGACCTTGATCGCCGCCGAGACGACGCCGGCCCTCGAGGCGATCGACCGCGCCGCGCGGGAGGGCGAGGACCTCGGCGCCTTCGTGCGCGACGTCATCGAGCTGCTGCGCCGCGCCCTGGTGCTGAAGGCGGCCCCCAGCACCCAGCTAGCGGATCTGACGACAACGGAAGCCAACGCCCTGCGCAAGCTCGGCGAGGGGGGGACGCTCGACGATCTCCTGTACGCGCTCCGCGCCTTCCTCGAGGCCGACGCCCTAATGCGGGAGTCGCCGCACCCGCGAGTGGAACTGGAGATTGCCACCGTGCGCGTCACCCGTCGGCCCGTGCCGCACGCCATCGAGGACGTGCTCCGGCGCGTGGACGAAGCGCAGGCGCGGCTGGCTCAGTACGTCCCGAGCGCGCCGCCGCCGGCCGCCGTGCAGGAAGCGCTTCTGCCGGCGCGGGCCTCGGCCGAGCGCCCCTCGACGGCCCCGCGCCCGAGCGCTCCGGTCTTGCGTCCACCGGTGTCGAGTCCCCCGCCGGCGCCGAGTCCACCGCCCATGGCGAGCGGACTGCCGGTGTCGAGCGCGCCGGCGGACGACCTGACCACGGCTTGGCAGCGCGTGGTGGACGAGGTGATGCGCAAGAAGCCGATGCTCGGCGCCGTGCTGGCCCAGGCCATCCCGGTGGCGTTGGGCGGGGGCGAGCTGACGATCGCGTTGACGGGCAACCACTTCCACCGCGAGCTGCTGGCGGATCGCGCCCACCGCGAGCTGGTCCTGGCCGCGGTGCGGCGGTGGTTGCGTGACGTCGAGCGACTGACCGTCGCCGAAGCGCCGGGAGCGGGTGAGGTCATCGCCCATCCCGCCGTGCAGGCGGCGCTCACGGAGCTCGAGGGTGAGGTGGTCGCGGTGCGGCCGCGCCCGCCGGAAGGAGAAGGCCAGTGAAGGGCTTCGGCAACCTCATGAAAGAAGCGCAGCGCATGCAGCAACAGATGCAGGAACTGCAGGAGCAGGTCGCGCAGAAGAAGGTGCAGGCCACGGCCGGCGGCGGAATGGTGACGGTGGAGGCCAACGGCCGGCAGGAGTTGACCGCGATCAAGATCGATCCCGAAGTCATCAGCAAGGACGACGCCCAGATGCTGGAGGACCTGGTGCTGGCCGCCTGCAACGAGGCGCTCCGCAAGTCGCGCGAGCTGGTGCAGCAGGAGCTGGGTAAGCTCACGGGCGGGCTGAAGATCCCCGGGCTCGGTCTCTAGGAGCGCGGTGGCGCACTACCCGGAACCGGTCGCCCGCCTCATCGACGCCCTGCAGCGGCTGCCGGGCATCGGCCCCAAGACGGCCCAGCGCCTGACATTCTTTCTGCTCAAGCGCCCGGCCGAAGAAGTGCGCGAACTGAGCGAGGCGCTGGTCGCCGTCAAAGACCGGATCGTCTACTGCCAGACCTGCTTCAACGTCACCGACCAGGACCCCTGTCGCATTTGCGCCGACCTCGCCCGCGACGGACGCCTGCTCTGTGTCATCGAGGAGCCCAACGACCTGATGGCGATGGAGCGCACCGGCGAGTACCGCGGGCGTTACCACGTGCTGCTCGGCGCGCTCTCGCCGCTGGACGGCATCGGGCCCGAGGACCTGAAAGTTCGCGAGCTGCTGGCGCGCCTGGACGCCGGCGGCGTCACCGAGGTGATCCTGGCCACGAACCCCAACGTGGAGGGCGAAGCCACCGCCCTCTACCTGGCCCGGCTCCTGCGCCCGCTCGGCGTGCGGGTCACCCGCATCGCCCGCGGCCTGCCCGTCGGCGGCGACCTCGAGTACGCCGATCAGGTGACGCTGTCCAAGGCGCTGGAGGGCCGGCGAGAGATCGGCTAGGACCTGCACCCGCTCGACCTCGCGATCATCGTCCTCTACCTCGCGGGCACGCTCGCCGTGGGGTACCTCGTTGCCGGCCGGATCAAGGGCTTCGAGGACTTCTTCGTGGCCGGACGGTCGCTGACCGCACCCATCCTCATCTGCAGCCTGGTGTCGTCCTACTACGGCCTCGACGCCCTGATCGGCGACAGCGGCGACGCCTCCCGCGAAGGCGCGGTGGTGTGGTTCACCTACGGGCGGCCCTACACCGTGGCCCTGCTGCTGACGGCCCTCGTTCTTGCCCGGCGGGTGAGGGCCGGCCAGTTCCTGTCCGTCCCCGACATCCTGGCTCATCACTACGGCCGGCCCGCCCAGGTGGCAGGCGCGATCGCGTCGTTTTTCTACGCGCTGCCCATCCTCTCCATCATGGGGCTCGCCGCCGTGGGGCAGGTCCTGTTCGGAGCCCCCCTCTGGGTGGGTGCCGTGCTCGGCAGCGCCTTCGCCGTCGCCTATACGGCCATGGGTGGGGCCTGGGCCGACGCCCTCACCGACACGGTGAAGTTCGTCATCATGTGTCTCTCGCTGGCCGTTGCCGTGCCCTACGCGCTGAGCGCCGTCGGCGGCTTCGCCGGCATCCAGGAACGCATGGGCGCGGAGTTCATGCAGCCGCTCGGCAAGGCGCCGGCGCTCTATACCGCGGCCTACGCCCTCACCGCGCTGAGCGCGCTGGTCGAGCCGCTGTTCTACCAGCGGGCGTTCGCGGCGCGCGCTCCGGCGACGCTCACGCACGCCCTCTTATGGAGCATCCTCCTGTTTGCGGCCTACGACTGGGCCACGACCGCCGCCGGGATGGCCGGTGGCGCCTTGATGGCGAGCGGCGTGCTCCCGTCAGACACCCCGCGGGATCAGGTGCTGCTGCGGGTCATGACCCTCTACCTGCCCGTGGGGTTCTCGGGCTTCTTTCTGGGCGGCGTGCTGGCCACCGCGATGTCGACCGTCGACTCCTATTTGCTGATCGCCGGCGGCAACCTCGTCTACGACCTCTACCGGCCGCTGGTCAATCCGAGGGCGGACGATCGTACGCTGATTCGCTACACCCGGCTCTCGCTGATCTTCTCCGCCGGCGTCTGCATCGTCATCGGGCTCTACTTCCAGCGCATCAAGGAAGCGTGGAACTTCATGGCGACGGTCCTCTCGGCGACCTTGCTGGTGCCGCTGCTGGCCGCGCTCCTGCTGCCGGGCCGGCGGCGGCCCCTGGCCGGCACGCTGTCCGCCTGGGGCGGGCTCGGGGCCGTCGCCGTCTTCTTCGTGGTCATGGACATCTGGGGCGTGCCGCACGAGGGACTCGAGACGCGGGCGCTGAGCGTCGGCGACGTCGAGTTGTTCCGCGAATACGCTCTGTTCTTCGCGCTGCCGATCTCGTGGCTGGGTTACATCGCCGGCGCCACTCTGGGAAAGCGCGCGTGACAGGCTGGGACCTCCTCACCTGGGTCGCCCTGGCCATCCTGGGGCCGGGGTCCGTCATCGTCTTCGTCGCGTTCTTGCGGGACCTGCTCCGTCCGCGGAAAGGAGACGCCGAGCCGCCCCGCGCTGAGCCGTTCCCGAGGCGCGAGCCGTAGGCGTCCCGCCCAATGGGCGGTCCCGCCCGTGGTACGATCAAGGCGTTCCCCGGTAGCTCAGTCGGTAGAGCGCCTGACTGTTAATCAGGAAGTCGCAGGTTCGAGCCCTGCCCGGGGAGCCAACTACTACAGCGACTTCTGAGACACCCCCACAGGCTCGACAGGCTCTTGCGTTGACGCTTGCGTTGAAACCGTAGCAGGTTCGCGGCTGGTGAGCCCCTCCAGGCGGCTGACCGCCGTGCGGAGGTGCTCAGGCGCGAGATGGGCGTACCGCATGGTCATCGCCAGGCTGGCGTGACCCAGTAGCTCCTGCAGCTCCTTCAGCGTGACTCCCCGCATGACGGCCCAGGACGCGAAGGTGTGCCGCAGGGTGTGGAAGTTGACGTCGTCCAGCTTCGCCGCCTCCACGGCGTTGTTGTAGGCCGTCTTGATGAAACGAGTCTTGAAGACCCGCCCCTCGTCCTTCGGGTCGAGGCCGACGAGCGCCTGGTAGGAGTCGCCGTTCAGCGGCACCTCGCGCCGCTTGCCCGACTTCGTCACCTCCAGCCGGATCACGCCACGGCTCAGGTCGACTCGCTCCCAGGTGAGCCCGAGCAGCTCGCCGAGCCGGAGGCCGGTGTTGATGGCGATCACCACGGCGGGGCGCAGCTCCTTGTTCCTGGCCTTCGAGCGGCTGCAGGCGTCCAGTAGCTTCGCGATCTCCTCCTTGGTGAGCCACCGGAGCCGACCCTGCGGCTCCTTCTCCAGCCGAACCCTCGGCAGCTCGGGCAGTGCTTCCCACTCCTCGTGAGCGAGACGGAGCAGGTGCCGCAGCAACGCGAGTGGGCGGTTGACGGCTGCGGCGCTGAGCCCGCGCTCGATGGCGCCCTCTCCGTCACCGATCTTCCGCACGGCGCCGAGTCGTTGGGCCTTGTACTCGCTGATCCGGTTGGCAGTGATGTCAGTGAGCTGGGTCTCGGCGCCGAACGCTGACTTCAGGTGCTCCAGAATCCGCTTGTCTTCCTTCAGCGAGCGCTTCCGCGCCTTGCTCGCGTGGTAGCGCTCTGCGGCCTGCGCCAGCGTCAGCGCGCCGGCCTTTGGCTTGGGCTGCTCCTCGATCTTGAGCAGGACCGCCGCCAGGGCCTGCTCGGCGTCGTCCTTGGTCCACTCTGCCTTGTAGACGCGCTTCTGTTTGGTCCGACCGTCCTCTTCCACCTGGACGGTGTAGCCCCAGGCCTTGCGCTTGGCGCGCTGGCCCGGGACCTTCCAGAGCCTCTGGTTGACTTTCGCCATACACTTCCCCCTCTCTCCCGGCTATCTGGCCGGCTCTGTACGGGCGTTAGGTCGTGGCGGTGGTATTCACTGTTTGCTTGTCCTCCGGCTTGCCCTCCTCCTTCTTCCCGAGTTCCATGACCCTCTTGCGGAAGCTGTTTATGCCTTCGTCCAGGGTGCGTTCGAAGCTCTTCTTCACCGCCCCGAAGGCGCAGACAAAGATGATGGCGGCGGCGAGGATCAGAAGCCCTATGACCACGACCGCGCCGGTGTGGGGCAGAAAAGCAACCGCCACAACCGTCAGAATGCCCGTTCCCGCCAGTATGTGGGCGCTGAACCAGAGTCGTAACCAGCGCCAATAGAGCCCCATTGTCCGTGCTTCCTTCACGTGACGGACGAATGAATCGAGGATGCCCATGGCAACGAACAGGAAGTTGTCCTTGTCGGGAACCATCACCTGCATTTTGAAGGTAATCGCCTCTCTGAGGTGCCAGAGACCCTCCGTTTCCAGCCGGCGAACTCCGATCACGCGGGCGGCCAGCGAGGCAAGGATGCCGAGAACCCACGGGGCAAGCGCGGCGAATCGCAGACCAGCCGGAGCCGAACCCAAGAGGCTATTCGCGTAGAAGACTCCTGCCCCCATCAAGCCGATCGCCCAGGTGAGCATCGAGTCGGAGTGCTTGAAGTGATCCGCGGAATTTGTACGGATCTGCTGTAAGACCTCGATGTACAGCGCCGCGAACTTCTCGTTGATTGCGGCCAGGTCCTCTTTCCATTTTGCCGGCTGGGGTGTCGGGGTGGTGGGCTCGGTCACCGCCCGCCTCCCTTCGGCCCACGAGGGTCGATCGTGTCGGGGAGGCAAATCAGGTTGTACACGATGTGGACCTTGCCATCGTCGCTTCGGGTCTCAACTATGTGACGAGTCGTGAGCCCTTCGTCACGGTGGGCTCTCACGGAGAAGCCCTCGGTCTTCTGGTTCAACATTGCGGCGACGTTACGCTGCAGCATCGCCTCACAGTCACCACGGGTCTCGACCGCCCCATCAATGGCCCAATTGATGTCGTCCAAATCCGGCGCCCCGCGATGAAATGTGGCCTTTCCTACCCACAACGCCCATGCCCCAGCGGCCTCAGCGTGGGAAGCGGCCAGGCACAGAGCGAGAACGACTGTAATCGCGGCGATCATCCGATGATCTCCTTGTGGTACTTCACGCCGGCCTTGAAGCCGGTGATCGCCGAGACTAGTGTACAGACGAAGTTGATCACTCCTCCCCAGCCAGGGATGAACCCGGAGATCAGCGAGCCGACGACAGCGAGGATGAAGATCGTAAGGTAGCCCCAGTTCCAGCCCCACCACCTAGCTAGCTATCTGCACCACGGTTGGCTTCGACGTGCTCGATCTCGCCTCCGCTGCTGGCGGCGTGATGCTGATGTCCAGTCCCTTGTTCGCACCCACAATGCGGGCATGATCCCTTGTGATCCGGGGGAACCTCTCTGTTGCAGGCTCGACACCGAGTACTCACTGTCTACCTCCCTCCGTCAGATCCTCAACCTCCACCCGCAACGCCTTCGCAATATCCCGGAGTACCCAGCGAGAGGGCTTCCGGTGCCCAACCTCGATTGCCGCGAGAGTCCCACGTGCGATCCCGGCCCGCTCGGCCAGCCGCTCCTGCGTCCAACCGCGCTGGTCCCTCAATTCCGCGATCCGCTGGCCGATCTTCATAGGGGCCAGATTGTTGCATAGCAACAACCCCAAGTCAAGCCAAGGTAGGCCACTCCCTCGGGTGCCATTACCGTCTCGTCCACGCGACCTTACGCCGACAGCTCCTTCAGTCGACGCCAGAGCCAACGTGCGGGCCAGGCCAGGGGACCGAGCAAGAAGAACACCAGCACCAGGAACCACTCGTCTGTTGGTTCGCCCCGCCGCGGCTTGACGTAGCGGTTCACGCCTGGGACCTCGCGATTCGGTAGCCCTTCGAGTACCAGTACGAGTAGGACCCGACCGGATCGAGGACGTGGCCGTACCAGGCGTACTCGCTCATCAGGCCAAGCGCGCGGTCGGCGACACCGGCTCGGTAGCCGTTCTCGTAGGCGGCCCGCTGCTCGCGGGTCATGGCTGCACCGCCAGTCCGTCGCTGATGGCGCCATTGACGATGTCGGCGACGTAGCGGTGCTCGACCACGAGCGCGCCGCGCGTGAGCCCACCACGACCAGGTCCCCACCAGGTCGCGTTCGGGTTGGTGTGCTCGCGCAGCCACTGCTCGCCGCGCTCCGACTGCGGCCAGAGCAGGACGATAGTTCCGTGGTTCTCGACCTTGATGTCATACGGCGGTGACGAGCCGTTCGTCTTGAACGCGTCGAGCATGGCGTCCCTCCTCGCATCAGCGCGGGAGGCTCTCGCCCTACGGCTCAGGTGAGCTGGGACACGAAAGCCGGCTGGCGCCGGCTCGCGCCGTCCTTGCCCTCTCGGGCCGCATCGCCTGATCGCTCAGGCATCCCACCCGGCTACGGCATCGGGTTGGGGGCGGGCCAAGGCCCGCGCTCTTGATGCTGTGTCGAACTCTAGTATGCTCGGCAGACCGTCGGCAGAGAGGCTTGCCGGGCGGGCTCTACGGTCCTCGCTCTTCCAGATAGTTCTGCAAGTCGCGGTAGAAGTTCTCGTGAGGGCCGACATCGAGGACCTGAACCGCGTTCCGACGCTCGTTGAACTCGTACGCCAGCAACAACTGCAAGGGCCCGAGCTTGAACTTGACGACTCGGACCCCTTTCAAGGCCCCGGTCTTCATCTCGCCAGCCAGCGGGTTCTCGGCGATCTTCCTGACCTCCTCGTCCAGAACCAGCTGACCCTTCGGAGGAAGACGCCGCTTCGCCTTGCCGAATCTCGTAGACTGTTCGACAATACGCTGCGGCTTCTTCTCCTCCTTGGGATGTTGCTTCATCCGGTCACGCCCCACTCGTACGGCTTTCCGAGCCCGGCCTTGAACTCCTCCCGAGCCTCCAGGATGCCGTCGATCATCGAGAGCGGAAGGTCCGGGTTGTCCGCGGCGACCATGCCCAGATACGTGTAGTACTTCAGCTGCTCGGACAGAGTACGGTGACTCGACTTCGCCCGAGCTTGCAGAACCTGGAGCAGCGACTTCTCCTCCTTGCCGAACCTCACCGAGATGGGGTGGCGAGCCGCCATAACCTTCGCCATCGTTGAACACCTCCATAAACCCTTTAGCAACCATGCTGCTCTACCTGAACTTTGGTTAAAACAAGTGTGACTACATTGTAGTCGCTTTAACTATGATGTCAAGCTGCTATGAATGCCGACAAGGCTTAGCCGATAAGTACTTAATAAGTAAGTCGGAGTGCCACTCAAGACAACCTGCAGGGATAAGGAACCAGCCGGCCTGTTGAATCGTCGACCGCAGCTCCAGCGCTCCCCTTCAACTTGATCGTCTTTGGCCGAGCATTGAGCGCAGCAGAAGCTGGATGCGAAGCCAGGCGATGCTGCCAGTGACGCTATACATCCGTCATCGCCCGCCTCCCTTCGGCGCACGCGGGTCGATGGTGTCGGGGAGACAGCGGAACAGGATCACATCGGTGCCCCCAGTCGATTTCAGGAGAGCATCTTCAAGCGCGCGACGCTGGGCCTTTTCTTGTTCACGATCGCGTTCGCAGGCCACCTGCGTTTGATGCGCGGCCAGTGCCTTCCACTTACTGCCGTCAGTGAAATGCCCGCCGGTCTCGACGTTGCCCCACAACACCCACGCACATGTGGCCTCGGCCAGCACGGGCACTACGAGCGCAAAGCCGACGACCACCGTGGCGAGCCATCGCTTCATCGGTCGCCCTCCTCGTCGAGACAACGTCGCAGCACTCCGACCACGTCGTCCGCGCGCGGCCGTCACGGAACCTTCCAGGAGATCCTGCCGTCCGCGTCTATCAAGACCAGTGAGGATACAGGGCGAAGCTCGGTGACTCCGCTCGTAAGACTGAGGGTGAACCCGCCAAGAATCAGGCGTTGCCTCTTCGCAGAATCGCGAAAGACGATTCGAGGCTCGTTGCCTGCCACCTCGAACCATGTTCGGTCTACTCCATCGGAGCCTGCAAGGTAAAGCGCCGCAACATCGTTCGTCACGTTCAACACTGCGCGCCTCATTCCCGCGTCATCGACGACGACAAAGCTCTTGGCTCGCAGTTCGGCTGGGATGCCGGTCGGTGTCGCGGCAGCGAGAAGAATGACGATGAGCGGTATCACGCCCATCGCTGCGGCGAACCTCCAGATACGGTTCTGTCGCTCAAGATGGTCGAGTCGCTGGTTGAGGGCTTCCTGCGTGATGTCGCTCATGCTGGATCTCCTCGTCTACGCCCGACGCCACCGCGACCTTCTCAGTTGAACCACCCCGCCCGCTGAATCCGGTTCCGCTCGGCCAGCGGGTTCGGCAGCTCAGTCATTGTCGCGGCTCTTGCACGTCGAACAGGTCCCACTTCTCCCAGTCCTTGTCCGTGAGCCCGCGCCCCGCAGCACCGTCCAGGCGCGAGCCGTCGAGAATCCAGAAACCTGTTCCGTCCGGGCGCTCGAACACGAAGCGCTGCACTACGCCAACAGCGTAACGCTTACCGCGCTGACGGTGAGTTGATCCTACCCAGTACTTGCCTCCCTGGAGCGGCTGGGCCTTCTTGACTTGAACACGCCACATCGCGTGGGTCGTGGGGTTGTGAACGATGACGTCGTAGCCACAGTCCCACAAGGGGCGCGCGAGGAGGAGCCCGCGACTCACGCAGGCAACATGGAAGTTCAGCGACGCCTGCTCCCCGAGCGTGGTGTAGCGACTCACTCCCATGGCCTTACCTCCGGCCCTACTTTAGCTGAAGTGCTGACTCCGTGTAGGTGTCGGATGAGGTATCGGGGTTACTTCTGGTCCGAGCCGTGGCGCTGGTGCCACGTCCCGCCTGATTCGTTGCCGACCTCCTCGGGGGTGATGTCCGGCACGAACTCACCGACGTGCTCGGGAGTCTCTTCGATCGGACGGTTGCTGTCCTTGGACATATCTGATCTCCTTGTGCGCCCTGCAGGCGTGTGTGTTGGGTGGTACTGTTGGGGAGCGTCTATGCTGCGCCGTTCAGCGCAGCACGGGGACGGCGATTCCCCGCTTGTTGCTTCGGCGTTGCCCATCGACAGTTGCCGGGCTCGTAGTTGCCGTTCGGATTGACACGGTCCAGGGTCGTTCCAGGTGGTCGCTCGCCCATGTCAGCGAGGAAGTTCCTGAAGTCCCGCACTCACTTTGTAATCACCGCGAGGAGATGGTGCCAGCGTTGGCGCGCTGCGGTTCTCTCGGCCTCCGTTCCTTTCTCCAACTTCCCCGAGCGCAGGAGTTCGCTGGCTTCCTTGCGCGCGTCGGCCTGTGACTTCACCGCCGATGCAAGGCGCGAGTTCTCCGACGCGCTCATCGCCCTGGCGCGGGGATCGGTGACTGGGGCGTCTTCAGCGTGAGCGATTCTCGACAAGATCTTCACCTTGAGGACAGCCGGGATACGCCGCCAGTGATCCTGCGAGAAGTAGTCGGACTTGAAATCGCCCTTGATTTTCTGCAGCTCGGCCTGGGCCTCTGCTTTGGCCATCCTGAAGAGACCGAAGTCGGCCAGCACCTGGAGCACGGCCGGGCTGTTGCCGAGGTTGCTGCGATCGAGGTACTCGGCGAACGCGGGCCCGAGCGCCTTGACGGTCTTGTGGACGGACGCGATCTTCTCGGTGAACTTCTCCCGCCAGTGAGAGCGCAGGTAGGCCTCGGCACCGTCGGCGTCGAGGTCCCCGCGATAGTCCATCGCGGAGTCCGCATCGACAAAGGCCTCCACCATGGCCTGGGCGACCGGGTGCTCGATGCCAGCAGCGCTCGCTGCGGCCGCAAACTCGTCAAGCGCCGGCCGCTGCTCTTCCGCTGTCACGGCCGGCACGTCGGCAGGGACATTGAGCTGGTATCCGGCCTCCGAGGTCTGATGCTGTTCCTCCTCGCTTACCGCCGCGCCGGCCTCGGGTCGCGGCTGCGTCTCCGGCGCGGGCGGGGTTTGCTGCTCTGCGATGTCCGGAGCCTGCTGGTCCTGCTGTTGCCGCTCAGTCTCGTTCGCCATGGGTGTCTCCTTACCTGCCGTACGGTGAGTACGAAATGTCGGCCTGGACCGGGAGGCCGATTCCTTCCCTGCGGGCCATTTTCTCCCGTTGCTCCGTAGTACGGCCCCACGACACTTCGGTCTCGAACGGCTTCGCGCTCTCGGGCGTGCCCCGATACTTCTCGCGCAGTCTGTTGATCTCGCTCACCGCGCCGAGCAGCTCGTGGATGCGGCTCTTGACGTGGGCGACCGTGTCGGCATTCACCCGGCCAAGATCACGCAGGGCACCGTTGACCCACTGGCGCCACGAAAAGAAGCGATCCGTGTTGCGGTGGCCGAACGGGACCGGAGCGTCCTGGACGGCGCGCTCCAGCTCGCGCTTGTTCGTCTCGAACTGGCCGTGGACGAGCCTCACGAAGTTGGTGAGTTCCTCGATCTGTTTTGGAATCGAGCGGGCCAGGTTGAAGGCCGGGACAGCATCGACGCCCTGCGTCGGCAACCCGCGCTGCCAGTCCTCGACCTTGACCGCGCCGAGGCGATCGATCTCCGGCCCGTGCGCTTCCATGATCGTGTCGATCTCGGCGAGCGCTTGCTTCGCGCTCTTGACCGCACCGTCGACCTGGGCCTGGATCGGCTGTAGGTCGCGCTCGGCGGCGAGTTCGAGGCTCGTCGAGGCCTCATCGGCCCCAGCAGCCAAGGCGGCCGCGGTCGCCGCCTTCAGACGCTCCTGCACGCCCGCGTCGACAGCGCGGGCCTGGGCCTCGGCCGCTGCCCGGTGCTGAAGCACCAGGTCGGCGAGAGCGCCCTTGAACTTCTCCTCGGCCGCGACCATCGCGGCATTGTGGTCGGCCTTCAGCTTCTCGATCTGGCCCTGGATCTCATCAGGGACGGGCGCCTTCGGGGCCTCCGGCCCCACTGGTTCGGATTCGACTACGGCGTTCTGCTTCTGCTTGGCCATGCGTTAGGCCTCCTCTTTCCCGGCGCTCTACGGCGCCGCTTGGTCTGGATCGGGATGGTGGCTCGCTGGAATTGCAGGTTCCAACGCTATGTGGCCGGCCCCCTTTTCTTGGGGGTGCACCCGGCATCGCATTTCCCTGGCGGCCGCTCGGTCGCGCCGGCCAGGCGCACGCACCAGATCAGACATCAGGAGCGCGCTGCTGCTACGGCGCTGACTTACGACGCAGCGACGGCGCTTTGCGTTGGGCCTTGCGCTGACCGATGGCGCTTCCGCGCCAGCCAGCGGAGCAGTGGCTCCCTCTCGAACCGGATCACGCGGCCGAGCCTGGTGACCGGTATCGAGGCGTCCTGCTGCGCCCAGCGCAGCACCGTACGCTCGTCGACCTGGAGCATCGCGGCAACCTGCTCGGGCGTCAGGAAGACCGGGAGAGCTGCTGTCCTTACTTTGGTAATCTCAGTCGCCAGCGCTGGCGCAGACTTCGCGTGCATCGAGCGCCGAGAGGCCGTCTGTTGAGTGGTTTCGGCGCTCACGAGTTGCTCGCTCCGCACTGCACACAGCTCGCGCTGCCATCGACGGGCACGCTCACAGAAGCGCCACAGCGCCAGCACGTCGACCAGCAAGCAGGTGTCGTGTCCGATCGCGGCGCCTCGTGGCGGCCAGGGGCTTCAGCAGCCGGCGTAGCGGCCAGCGCCAGGTCGTCGTCCATGCTGCGGAACCGGATGATGATCTCCTGTCGCTGCCTCCGGGCCTGCCGGATGCGTTGCAGCCTCTCGCGCCGGGTCATGAACCGAACCTGATCGCCGGCCGGGCCTCGGCCTTCTCGGCCTGCTCGATCTCGTGCTCCAAGAGCCGGGCGTCGAGCTGGACCTCGACCAGCTTCAAGGCCAGAGCGGCAAACTGAGCTATCGCGCCAGCGCACGAGGGTGCGAGCCGATTCGCTTCGACCTTCGCCGCGCAACTCTCCAAATATTCCCGCACGGACTCCGCGGTCGCGAAGGACGGCCGGCCCGAGGCGGGCACCAGAGCCTGCGGTGCGGCCTCGGGCAGGCCAGCAGCCGCAGCCACGAGCTGGTCAACGGTCCGGCGCTTCAAGTTCGAGAGCGCTCCGCGACGGCCCCAGCTTGAACGGAGTTCCGCGGTGAACTTCGGCGAGTGGTTCGGGCACCAGCCGTCACTGGTCGGCGTAGCCCGGCAGGGGCGCCCGGCCCGGGTGGTACCCGGGCAGGCCGGGGGCGGGCTTGCCGGGTCGACGGCCGGTGACGGTGTGCGCGTCGAGTTCATCCGTGGAACCGGTGCGGCCGAGCCGGGCCCAGCCAAGCTGGTTCTATCTGGGTTGACCATGCATGCGTGACCTCGATCGAGTTGCCGGCCCGAAGCGTGAGCGAGAGGGCCGGTCGGTTTCCACTACGGTTCACCATGAGTGAGCCGGACGGAGGGCGCACGGCGCTCGACGGCCGTGGCTCTCCTTCGTATGAGTACTCTGTCTGAGTAGTACGGTCTGCGGGACCGATACTTGAGCGACACGGGGGACCGATAGTCAGCGACATACGGGACCGATAGCCCCCCGCTGGCGGTGCGGGGCCAACGGGAGAGCCAGCGTCTTCTGGACGGCCTCGGGATCGAGCTGATCCAGCGGCACGAGCTGGTACGTGTTGGCGGTCCGGCTCCTGGCGCTGCCCCGGTCGGTGAGCCGCAGGAGCCCGGCCTCCTGGAGGCGGGCCATGACCCGCTGGCCGTGCCGCGTGGTCTTCGCTCCGATCTTGGCGGCCATCGTGCCGTGCGAGATGTAGAACGTCCCATCGATCCGGGCCAGTCGGTGGGCGTACACGTACGCCTTGAGGACCGGCCCCGGCATCACTGCGAGCAACGTTTCGGCGAAGTCGTTCGGCATCCGATAGAACCCTCCTCCATTCGGCAAGTAAGGCTGACCGCGCTTGGTGTGGACGGCGCCCGGTCGATTCCGTGGGCGGCGCTCCGTCCTCGTCGTCTCAGCCCCGGCCGTCTTCTCGGCCGGCAGGCTCGATGCCGCCGCCCGCCCTGGGGCCATCGCCGCCTCGACCTTGACCTGTGCGGACTCGTCGGGGTCGACGTCGTACGACTTGAGCAGGTCCCGCGCGAAGCGTTCGCGCTGCTCTGGGCTGCGGTACTTCGAACACAGGAACTCGAACTGCGCCTGTGCGGCGTCCGGGCCCACAGGGCGGCCTTCGTTCGGGTCCTGTGCCGCTGCGAGCAGCTTCTGCATCCGGACCAGGGACTCGTTCGATGGGTCCGGGTACTTCATGTTCTCCGTGGACATCTCTATGGGGCTCCTTGACGTGCCTTCCTCACGAGGACGGCGGGAGTGGTCCTTGACGGGGACGAGATTCACGGGGGCAGGGCTGGTCAAGGTCAGCCTCTTCGGGTCGCGTGTCCTATCCCCCGCGAATGCGCTACTCCATTGGCAAGTCGGATTCGACCCCGCCCGCGCGGAGCTGCTTCTGCCACTCGCAGGCCCGGCCCGAGTGACCGTGCCTGGGGTTCACCATGAGGAGACCGTCCGGCTGCTCGTAGACCACGCACAGGCACGGCCTGCCGCCCGGGTTCTCAACCCAGGCCAGCGGACCAAACCCGCACTCGCGGCACTGCCGCACGTCTTCGTTTTTGACCTGGTAGCGTGGCCCGTTGAACCACCGCTCGACTTGTTTACGATCCCTTCTCTGGTGCCAGCTCTCTCGCGGCACGGGTAAAACCTCCCGTTGAAGATCGGCTCGGGAGGTTCTCCTGAAGTAGGGCCTTCGAGCGGGTGCTGCCGAGGAACCTACGGCTTCACAAGGCGCGTCGCCGGAGTCATTTCGTTCTCTCAGATCGAACGAAAAAAGAGATGGGCTACGCGAGCGCAGCCAGCTTCACGTACGCGCGGTCGATGCACCGGAGCCGGCCGATACCGACGGTCATGACGTCGTCGAACTCGACGGTCATTCGCACCGGCCGCTCGGGCTCGCGCCAGGCCTGCTCCAGGCCCGGGATGATCTGCCGCGCCACGGCTCGGGGGATCGGGCTCCGCGGACCGAAGTACCCGTGCAGCTCCTTGAGCAGCTCGACGAGCGCCACGGTCTGAGGCGCGTAGCGGTACTCCTTGCCGTCGCCCTGGACGCGCCAGGCCTCGGGGATCACGCCCTCGGCGGTCATCTTGCGGATGACCTCCAGGCCGGTCTCCGTGACCTGGGCCAGCTCTTCCTTGGTCAGGGTCCGGGCGCGGCTCATGACGAAGTTCGGACGGGTTGCAAGGCTCATGGATCTTGTGGTCTCCGTTCGAGTGCTCGAAAAGGCCCGGTCATCCGACCGGGCACGACGGAACTACTGCTCTACTATGAGAGACGCCGGCAAACTGGTTTGACGTTTTGTCTCAGGTGCGCCGGCCTCCCGCTCACGCTCCCGGCCGTCGCCTGGCTTGCTCTTGGTTACCTGCAATGTGCCAGTACGTCTCTTCGACTATGAGATGCGCCGGCAGACCGGGTTGACGTTCTGGCACTGCTGGCGGGAACTCGTAACTGTGGGCCCCTCAACTATAGCCCGTTTCGCGGCAGCCCCACCGAGACCGTCAGCAAATCGCGGAGTTCTGTGGTAACGGCCTCTTTTCGGCGGGTCAGCTCCGGGGGTCGAACGTGTGAATGCAGCTCAACAGGGACAGACTAGCCTCGCGGCAGGGACCGCAAACCAGAGGGCCGACCACCGGCGGGAGGGGCAGAAGATCAGCAGTGCCGACGCTGGTACGCGACCGGCGCCGACCGGGATCGAATTCTTCCGTGTCCTCGATCATGCGTGCGGCCCAGCCTCCACCTCCGAGCCCGACGAGAGATAACCAAGGAGTTGGGTCTCCGGCGCGCCCGTAGTATTGCCACCGCTCGTCGCGCGAGAGCGCGGGCTTGTAGTTGTTCCAGCTCGAACCGAACGGTTGTGGACTCGGGACGCGGAGCCCGGCCGGCGGTCGCGGTCGCGGAAGGTCGTGCCCGTTTTGCTCCGCGTCGATGCGATCACGGAGCGACAAGATGATCTTGGCTACGTCTTCGGCACGCTGAGTGAGTGCGGCATAGTGCTTGTATGCGGCTGCGGCCTCGCGCGAGCGTGGCCGAAGCGTCCACCGCCGCGCGCGTACGACAGCGGGCAGCTTACGGTCGGTCCTGGTCGGCCGGCGACGCTCTGGTCGCCATTGACTGAAGTCAGGCCTGGTGGTTTCGATCTCATCGCGCAGCTTGCGCCACTGCTGGAGTGCCCACGCTTCAGCCGCCTCCAGCCGAGCGACTTCGTCGTCGTCGGTCGCTGCGGGCTGCTTGCCGTAGAGCGTATGCCCATTGATGCAGGAAAGAACCTCGACTGCGCGGTCATCTTCCCACTCGATCGCGGCGCGCTGGAGTCCGCCGCATTGATCGCACTGGCCGGCGTCGCCGAGCGTCGCACTACCTCGGCGTTGCTCGGTTGGCGGGATGAAGGCCAGGTTGGCGAGTTGACTGGCCCGGTGTGGGGCCCTGTGGGTGGTGCGGTCGTCGTCAGCACCACCGCGTTCATCTGCCGGTTGGGGCGGGCGCTCGGGCCACGGTTCGAGACCGGCAGCCGACCGAGGCGAGTGCTCGCGGGGGAGTCCCAGGCGCGCGCGAATCCACGCGCGCTCGCGCTGTGCATCCCGAGCGTCCTGCTCTTGAAGCCAGCCGCTGGCAGTGGCCTCGCTGATGAACTCGTCGTGGTCCGCGGCGAGCCCGACAAGCCACCGGGGGCGCTTGATTCGGATACATCCCTTCGATCGTTGTCTCACACGCTCTCCCTGTCGAGCGCCCTGAAGGTTGCTCGCGGGGAAGGCCGTCAGGGATAGCGGCTTTGTCGGGTCGCGAACCCTATCCCCGCGAGTTGAGCGAGGCATCGGGCTCGGAGAGGACAGCGCCCGGCTGGAGAAACAGAACGCCCCTCCAAAGGGAGGGGTGCAACGCCATACTGCTTGCCGACCGTGGGCCTGATCGTCCCCGTCTTCGGGCTGGCGTTGGCACCTTACTGGCGTTCAGCAGGTTGCCGGGCGGGTCATCGGGCCAGGGCCCTCGCCGCCGCTCTTGATCGCTATCTGGCTGCTACGCTAACAGGTCTCGACCGACACAGTCAATGAACCGTATGCACTATGCCGAACTTCGCGAGTGTTGCCCTTATTCCCGTAAGGTCTCGGGTCTGGGCTCTTGCTGGCGGGAAGCAGGAGGCGGTATCCTCGACCGCCATGAAGTGCCCGCATTGCTTGGTGGAGTTCCACGACGAGGCCCATGACATCGAACTCCCGTATCGCGGTCCTCGCCTAGTCGAGCGGGTTCCGAATCGGTCCTATCAGATTGTCTGGACAGCGCAGACGAGGGTCTGTCCCGCCTGTGGTCGGGCGATCATCACTCTCGTACTGCACGGGTGGGACCCCAACCGGGGTAACTACCTCCAGTTCGTTCAAGTGTGGCCAAAGGGGACCGCCCGCGCAGCCCTCCCCGCTGAGGTTGTCGATCCGTTCGCATCAGACTACCGCGAGGCGTGCAACGTGCTGGCGGACAGCCCGAAGGCGAGCGCCGCCTTGAGCCGGTATTGCCTACAGCGGCTTCTCCGTGAGGTGGCGAAGGTCAAGCCCAGCGATCTGAGCAAGGAGATTGATGAGGTGCTGGCGTCCAAGACGCTGCCGGGCCATCTTGCCGAGGCCATTGACGCCATCCGCGCGGTTGGGAACTTCGGGGCTCACCCGCTGAAGAGCACGAACACGGGCGCCATCATCGAGGTGGAGCCGGGTGAGGCCGAGCTATTGCTCGACGTGCTCGAAGGGCTCTTTGACTTCTATTTCGTCCAGCCTGCGATCATGGCCAAGAAGCTGGCCGAGGTGAACAAGAAGCTCGCGGACGCTGGGAAGCCGCCGCTGAAGAAATAGCTACCACCGCAATGGACAAGAGCCGACCGGGGCAGGGCGATCGTGCGGGTGCGAGAGATAGAGGGGGAGTTCCACGTTGAGTGGTGGCGCGATCCCCAAGGCCATATGCTTTTCCAGTGGTATCACCCGAGACTGGACGAATGGGACCCGCATGAGCGATTCCGGTTGCTGGCCGAGCTTGCGAGGCAGCTTCGAGAGGAGCCCAGGGACCTGGACTAGGGCTTGCGCTATCTTGCGTTGAACGACCCCGGAAACGGTGCGAAGTTCAGTGCGCGAGTGTCGGCTGAGTGCGCGTCTGTCGCAAGCGATCAGTGCACCAAGCACGAAGCGGATCGATAGGTTACACGGAAGTAAGCAGAAAGACTGGAGGGGCGGCTCATCACCGCCCCTCGACTGTTAATCAGGAAGTCGCAGGTTCGAGCCCTGCCCGGGGAGCCACTTCTTTGGGGTATCCGTAGCCGGGAGGCATCAATTGGCCCCTCCGCTACACGCTACCGGATGCCGCCGAGATACGCCGAAACGTTCGGTGTTGAATCGTGGGGCCACCGTGGGGCGGTTCTCATCGCGTTTGCCCGCCGTGGCCGTGGTGGGTACGCACCGCGCGGCCCCTGGTCTAGGGTTAGGGATGGCGCGGCGCCGACGCGTGCTCATCGGGGATGACGTCAATGGGGGTCCTCTCAGCCTGATTGGCGACTGGGGCCCCGTCGTGGCGAAGCGCGGTGGGACCACCAGACAAGGGCGAGCGCCGGTCATCCCGGCGCCCGCCGCGTGCGCGATGCGACGTCTCAGCTGGGGAGCGCCCGCTTCACCCTCTCGGCGGACTCCTGCATGATCACGGTCGTCTCTCCCGTTCTCCAGCGCCGCTCGGCTTCCCAGTAGTCGTGGGCGCGCTTGTCGGTCTTGACCGCCTCCGCGGCGAGGACCATCAGCGTCGCGACGACCTTGTCGTGGCGGAGGACTTTGTATTCCATGGCGGCCCAGTCGATGATCTCGTCGATCGCCTGCCCGTTGGCGTCGCGCTCGTAGGGCTCGTGCCAGGCTCGCTGGTCGGGACGGAACGTGGTGACGATGCCGGTCGTCTTCGACATCGCGCGGAAGGGCTGCGGGCCCGGATGTCGGTACACGACGGCGAGCAGGATCTGGTTGCGGGTCCAGGCATAAGCGTAATTGCCGACGAGCACGTAGTTGCGCGCCCTGACCTCCGGCATCCCCTGCGACACCAGAAGACGCTGGAACGCGCGATTGGCCTCGAAGATCGCCTCCGGCTTGTAGCGTCCGTAGAGCGCGTCCTGCCCCGTGACCTCGCCGGTGTTCGGGTTCACCTGCTTGTCATTCATCGACACGTTGAAGGTGGCCTTGTAGGAGTCGTCGAGCGACACGGCGTTGGCCTGCAGCAGCGCCTGGTTCAGCTCGTTCAGCCCCATCCCGATCGTGTACGGCAGGAAGGCGAGTCCCTGCGCGATGCCGGACACGATCATGAGCGGTGAAAGCATGAGGTTGAGCACGCCCCGGCCGAACGTCTCCACGCCGACGCGACCGTTCGGCGTCGCGCAGGCGACCAGGGTGGGAACGAGGAACAGGACACCGATGCGCGTCTTCAGCGACTTCATGGCTGTCCTCCTTTTGGGTCGGCGGCGCCCCGGCAACCCGTGCCGAGTACCTGCCGTCATTCGCCTCGGCAAAGTCGCGAGTGCAAACGGATATCCAAAGGAGACGATCGAGAAAACAGCTAGTTGGGCCGCTGTCCCCCCACCTTCGACGGGATGGTGTCGAAATGTGAGCGGCCGGAAGTTGGCAGGATGACTTCAGGCGACGCTGGCGGGATCAGACGGCAACAACGCGCGGGTCGTCCGTTCTCTCAGCAAGGTTCGCCGCATCTTCGGTCACTCAGACGCTTCTGCGGCCGCTGCGCGACGTCGATCTTCGATCTCTCGGATGACATCCGCGAACATGCCAATGTTGAGCGGACACGGCGGCTCGTTCTTCTCCACATACTGGCAGTCGGCCTGGTCGCACTGGGCGAAATAGGACGGCTGCATGTCGAACGAGGGCCGACGTGTGAGCCGTATGCGGACCGTCTCCCTCACAACCGGACACTGGAACTCGCGCCACCCATATTTCCTCATCTCAGGAACACCTTAGCCACCCCTTGTTGACCACCGCCGCCAACACGACACGCTTCACGCGCAGACATTCGGAGCACCTGTATGATATTGAACTCTGCCAGGCCAGCAGCTCGCATAGATTCTTCAAGCCAGATTCACCACGGTTTCGACGCGGGGTGCGTCAACCCAGGAGGCCGGGGTGCAGGCAACAGGAAGCCTATCAGCCCGGACTTGCCACCACAAGCGTCGGCAGTACGGGTGGCGCCGAGTGGCGTCGAACCGACGGAGTTCATCCCCGATGGCGATCAGCTCATCGTCAAAGTCCACGATGCTACACGTTCCGCGGCCAGCTCATTCTGCGCATGCGGGTCCACGCCGAATAAGTAGGAAGCCGTGGCGCCCGGAGCTTACGATGGAAGCAGCGTAAAGAATCGTCCGGCCAAAGGAGCTCCGCGATGTCCTATCACAACGACGCCGACGACAGGGCCGAGGTCAGGCGCTCGGAGTGGGTGGCGAAGCTGCTGGTGCCGGTGGCCGTCGTCGGGCACGTGCTCTTTTACGTTGTCCTGCCCGCCTCCCTGGCCTGGGCGGTCGGCTGGGCGGGCGGTGCGGACCTGTTCTCCGGCTTCGACAGTGCGCCGATCCGGCGCGTGGCCGGGATCGGGATGTTCCTGAGCGCGGTGGCCGCGATCATTACCACAGAGAGTGTCACGCGACTGGGCCGGCCGTTCAGCGTCGGGCACTTCCTCGTGACGATGGTCGTGATGGGCGCTGCCCTCTTCCCCTCGCTGGCCGAATGGTACCGGGTCCGGCTCGGCCTGGCCCCGGAGCACTTCGTCGTCCTGCAGTCGTACTGCTACCTCGCCTTGCGGGTGGTGGTGGGGATCCTGATCGGGGCGACGGTAAGCTGGATCCTGCTCGGCCGCTATGCGTCGGTCGCCACCGCTCCCCGGCCGCAGTACTCGCGCAAGTAGCGGCGCCCGATCCCTACGCCGCCCGGCGGAGCGAGGCAGGGATTCCTTCCGGAGCCGGCACGGCGGCGGCGCCGCGCGCGAGGGTTCCCTTCCAGTACCGCTCGCCATCGTCCCGTGGCGGGGAAGCCGCAAACAGATCCACTTGTGCAACGGATACGCGACGATGGCCAATACCAGAGCCCAGGTCAGGGCCGGCAGGAAGGGCTTGGCGAGTAGATAGCGGCGGCGCCAAGTAGTGCGAGCGCCCTAACACGCCCACGTGGGAGGACGGCGCGCTCGCCTGACCGGTCCACTCGGATCTACGCGGCCGGACGCCGCTTGCGGGTCTTCGCGGGGGTCCGGGCTTGCTGGCGAGCCGGGGCGACGATGAGCGCGGCGACAAGCGCCCCGGCGGCAACGGCAGCCAGCACAATCGGTGTGAAGATGGCGTCCAGCATCACTAGGTAGAGGTGCAGAGCGCGTGCCATCGAGACGCGTCTGAGAAAATCGTCGACCGTGGTGCGAACGCCCTATTGCCGTCCTGCACACCGCTCGGTTACTCAGGAAGATGCGCCTTGGTTTCTGCAGGCGACGCTCGAGTGCTCTGGGGGCCCGCACATGCTGAAGTGGCCAGCTCCGAACGCCAACGGGAAGGGCAAGGGCAGCGGCAGTGGCAGCGGCGACGGGAACGCCGACATCAAAGCTCGGTACCTCGTGGCGGCGCTGCTGAGCTCCCTGCGCCTGGCCGAGGCGGCGGACCTGCCGGGAGAGGAACGAGCCCAGCACACTTCCGCGGCGACCCGGCAGGCGACCCTGCTGCGGGACCTCTTCCATGGGCGGCTCATCATCGTCGTCACCCGGGACAAGGCCGCGCAGCGCGAGCAGATCAGGCGGGCCTTTCCTGCCGATGCCGACGTCGAGGTCGTCGTCGACCGGCGCCATGGCGAGCGACGCCGGGGCACGAGCCTCGGGATCGGCGAGCGGCGGCGGGAAGACCGGCGGCAGCTCAGGGTCGACGAGGAGTTGCGTCGCGTCGGCGCGGCCGTTGTTCCCGCCCGTCCGGTGGCGTTGGCCGTGAACGGCGGGTCCGTCACGGCCGGACCGGCCGTGCCCTCGTCCGAGTACCGCGTCCTGCTCATCGACGACGACCCGGCCATTCTGCATCTGCTCAGCAACTATTTCGAGCTCGACAAGCGATACGCCGTGAAGGCGGCCATGAGCGGGGAAAACGGCCTCTCGGCGTTCGAGGACGACCGCCCCGACGTGGTCCTGCTCGACATCAGCATGCCGGGGATGGACGGGCTCGAGGTGCTCCAGCGGATGCGCAAGATCGATCCCAGCATCCCCGTCATCATGGTGACGGGAGCCTCGTACCAGCAGAGCGGCGAGGCCCTCAAGCAAGGCGCGTTCGCCTATATCCCCAAGCCCTTCGATCTGCGCTACATCGATCACCTCATCAGCCTGGTCACGGACCGCAAGCGTCCCCCAAGCCGCTGAGCGGCTGACGCCGCCGCCCTCGCCTTCCTGGACCGGCCCGCGGCCGGCGGGTCCGCGGCTTCAGCCTGCAGACGCTGCCGCTCGGTCGCTCCGGCGGCGCGGGCGATGCCCGCCATCGTCCGGCTCGAGACCACCGACCGGGGCTTGGTCAGCGTGAGATCGGCCGCCGCCGCCCATGAATCGCGGTGCTTGATGAGCAGCCACTGCCGCGGGCGAGTCCGCACCAGGGTGAAACCACCGGCGAGTTTCTTACCAAGAATGGCGAGCTTCAGTTGTCCTGCGGCCAGCTGGCGGCCCACCTCACGTTCGCTGGTGGGCTGATCGCCGGCTGCCGGCGTCCAGACCCCGCGGTCCCAGATCATCACCGTGCCGCCCCCGTACTCACCCTCGGGGATCACCCCCTCGAACTGGTTGTAGTCCATGGGATGAGGTTCGGTCTCCATGGCGAGCCTCTTGACGCCCGGATCCAGCGACCGCCCCTTGGGCACGGCCCACGACAGCATCACGCCGCGGTGCTCGAGGCGGAAGTCGTAGTGCAGGTGCCCGGCCCGGTGCTTCTGGATTACGAACTCGCGGGGACGAACTCCGGCCGGCTTGGTTCTCATCCGGCCCGCAGGCTCGGGGGTGACGCCGAAGTGCCGCCGCCGGTTGTACTCGGCCAGCGTGCCGTAGCGCCGAAGGTCGGGTAGGGGCGGGGCAGCCCGAGCCCGGCGGGCTCGGCTGGCCTTCATGCCGGCTCGATCGGCGGCCGGAGGCTAGGCGGCCAGGCCGTCCATCCCGCTCCAGGCCTCGCCCGAGCCCCGGGAGCGGCTGATCTCGAGGATACGGGCTTTGGTCTTGGGATCGAGACGGCCGAAGTGGCGCTCGAAAAGCGTCAGAAGCTCTGGGGTTGGGACGGCCTCCAGCGAGGAGGCCACTCGGCTCCTGATATCGCGTGTCCCTGTCATCGTCGTGCCTCCCCTCGGGAGAATTCGTCACCCCGGGGTAGTGCAACCGCCGTGCCGCCGCCCAGTGCAGCGTCCGCCGGCGTCGGCTCCCCCCAAACCGCCGTCGCTCCGGCGATAATTCCGGGTCGGGAAACGAGTCCGCGAATGGCAGATCAGCCCCGTCGCCTCTCGAGCGGGCCCGCTCTCGCGGCGGAGCGCTGGCGGCAACTCGCCATCCTCTCGCTCGCCGAGTTGATGGCCCTCTCGCTCTGGTTCAGCGCCTCCGCCGTGCTGCCGGCGCTCTCGCGCGAGTGGCAGCTCGGCGACGCCGGCCGCGCCGGGCTCACCAATTCGGTGCAGCTCGGCTTCATCATCGGCACGCTGCTCAGCGCGCTCGGCAACCTGCCGGACGTCCTGCCACCGCGCCGACTGATGGTCGTCAGTGCCGTGCTGGGCGCCGCGGCCAACGCGGCCATCGCGCTCTGGGTCGATAGTCCAGGCCCGGCCTTCGCGCTGCGCTTCGTCACCGGTGCGGCCATGGCCGGATGCTACCCGCCCGCCATGAAGATCATGGCGACGTGGTTTCGCGAGGGGCGCGGAGTGGCGATCGGCATCCTGGTGGGCGCGCTCACCGCGGGCTCGGCGATTCCGCACGTGATCCGGGGGATGACGGACCTGCCCTGGCGGAGCGTCGTGCTGGCCGCCTCGCTCCTGGCCCTGGCCGCCGCCGCGATCGTGGAGTGGAAAGTCGCCGAAGGGCCACACCGGTTTCCCGCGGCGCGCTTCGACTTCCGCATGGCCGCGGCCGTGTTCCGGGAGCGGGGCGGGCGGCTCGCCTGCTTCGGCTACTTCGGCCACATGTGGGAGCTCTACGCGATGTGGGCCTGGATCGCCGTCTTTCTCGCCGACAGCCTGCACGCGCGGGGTGGCGGCGACTACGCGGGGCTTAATGCGAGCACGGCGACGTTCCTGGTCATCGCCATCGGCGCGCTCGGCTGCTACGTCGGCGGCGTCGTGGGCGATCGCCGGGGGAGAACGACGCTGACGATCGCGGCCATGGCCGTGAGTGGGCTCTGTGCCGTCCTCATCGGCCTGACCTTCGGCGGCCCGCCCCTGCTGACGCTCGCCGTCGCCCTGCTCTGGGGCGTGAGCGTTGTCGCCGATTCGGCTCAGTTCTCGACGGCGGTGACCGAGCTGTCGCCGCCGGCCTATGTCGGAACCGCGTTGACGACCCAGACCTGTGTGGGGTTCGCCATCACGATGGTGTCCATCGCGCTGATCCCGGTCGCCGTCGATGGGTTGGGCTGGCGCTGGGCCTTTGCGACCCTGGCGGTGGGGCCGCTCCTGGGTGTGGTCGCCATGGCCCGGCTCCGCCGGCGGCCGGAGGCGCTCCGGCTGGCCGGAGGTCGACGCTAACGCCCGCGTTTACCGCTCGAGGATCTGGGCCTGCTCCACCGTGATCGGCCGTCCCCACCAGGCCTGCTGGCGGGCCGTCTCGATGTCCTGCCGCGAGACACGCGGAGACGTGCCCACGCGGTTGCGCACGGAGAAGGCCGCGTGATCGGTGGAGGCGAAGTGGGCGGGTCGGGTCTTCCAGGTATCCCACTCCTCGCTGCTGGCACACCCGGCGGCCAGCAACGCAGTGGTGGCGAGCAACGACAAGATGAAACGACGACGCATCGAACAGTCTCCTTCCTCAGGCCCGGGGGACCCGGGCCCGCGGTGAGCGAACCAGCGCCCAGCCGAGCGATTTGAGCTGCGCCTCCACGTCATTGCGAACGCGCCGTTCGGCCCGCCGCCGCTCCTCGGCGTACGGGACGATAGCCTGTCGGCGCTCGGTGTGGCGTCGGTCCATGATCACATCGATCTCCCGGTCGCTCGAGAACTCCCGGCGCAGCGTCTCGAAGAGCACCGGCTGGTCTCTCGCGACAACGAAGATCATGAGCGCCTCCGTGCCCCACGGCCGGTCGCCGGTGCTGGCATCCATGGGCAACGGTTCGTATAGTCGCCGTCCGGTGCCGCGCGGTCAAGGGGTTTTGCCGTAGGTCAAGGGGGTTGTGCCATCATAGGCCTGCGGGTACAGTCCGGTCACGCCGTGCTGACCGACCTCGACGTCCTCGACCGGATCCAGCGCAAGGTGCTGTGGCTCGGCACGTGGATGGTCCACCACGCCAACGCGCTGCGGCCGAACGCTGACGGCACCAAGGTGGGTGGTCACCAGGCGTCGTCGGCGTCCGTCGTGTCGCTGATGACCGCCCTCTACTTCAAGGCTCTGCGCCCCGGCGACGTCGTCGCCGTCAAGGCGCACGCCGCGCCCGCCTTCTATGCCGTCCAGTACCTCCGCGGCCGTCTCGACAGCGGCGCGCTGCGCGAGCTGCGGACATTCGGCGGGCTTCAAGCCTATCCCAGTCGGCGCAAGAACCCGGAGCTGGTCGAGCTGTCGACGGGTTCGATGGGACTCGGCGCCGCGCAGGCGACCTTCGGTGGGCTCGCCACGCGCTACCTCGTCGATCACGGCGGCGCCGCGGTGCCGGAGCGCTTCATCGTGATGGTGGGCGACGCCGAGCTGGACGAGGGCAACGTGTGGGAGGCGCTCGGCGAGGAGGCGGTGGGCGAGCTCGGCAACGTCCTCTGGATCGTCGACGTCAACCGCCAGAGCCTGGACCGGATCGTACCCGACACTCGCGGGCGCCAGCTTCCCGCGCTGTTTGCGGCCTTCGGCTGGCGGGTCATCGAGCTACGCTGGGGTGCGCGCCTCCGCGCGCTCTTCGCCCGTCCGGACGGCGAGGCCCTGCAGGCGCGCCTGGAGAGCATGCCGTACGCCGAGTATCAGAGTCTGCTCCGGCTCCCCGGCGCGGCAGTGCGGAAGGCGCTCGTCACCCGGCCCACCGGCGATACCGATGGCGGGATCGATGGTCTGCTGGCCGAGGTGCCGGATGAAGCGCTGACCACTCTCGTGGCCGACGTCGGCGGTCACGACCTCGCCACGATCCTCGACGCGCTCGCCGAGGCCGAGCGGGAGCGTGGGCGGCCCACGGTGATCCTGGCCCACACCGTCAAGGGCTGGGGTTTGCCCTTTGCCGGCGATTCTCTGAACCACACCGCGCTGCTGACGGCGGCCCAGATCGGCGACCTGCGCACGGCGTTCGGGATCGCCCCTGGCGCGGAATGGCAGGGCTTCGCCGATGGGAAGCCCGAGGCGGAGTGGATCCGCGGTCTCTCGCCTGTCTTCAAACCGCCGGCACCCCGCCCGCTGGCGGCGACCGTCCCGCTTGACCTCGACGAGCCGTATCCAGGCGAGTTTTCCACGCAGGAAGCGTTTGGCCGGGTGCTGGGCGCGCTGAGCCGTCTGCCCATCGGCGACGCCATCGTGACGGTGTCGGCCGATGTCGCGGTGACGACGCATCTGGCCGGCTGGATCAACCGCAAAGGGATCTACTTCCCACGGAGGCGGCCTGGCTACACCGGCGATGGGCCTCAGGCCGTGCAGTGGCGGGAGTCGGAGCGCGGTCAGCACATCGAGATCGGCATCGCCGAGCACAACCTCTTCCTGCTCCTGGGCGCGCTGGGGCTTACCCGCGAGCTCACCGGGGCCACGCTGCTGCCGATCGGCACGCTCTACGATCCCTTCGTCTCGCGGGGGTTGGACGCCCTGTATCACGCCCTCTACTCGGGTGCCCGCTTCGTGGTGGTGGCCACCCCTTCGGGGGTGAGCCTCGCCCCCGAGGGCGGCGCTCATCAATCGGTGATCACGCCGGGGTTGGGCGTCGCGCTTCCCGATCTCGTCTACTTCGAGCCGGCCTTCGCGCGCGAGGTCGAATGGATCCTGCTGGCCGCGCTGGCCGACATCGCCGAGCGGCGGGGCGAGAGCCTCTACCTCAGGCTGTCGACGCGCCCGGTGGATCAGCGCCTGGCCCCGACGCCGAGCGCCCCTTACCGCGACGATGTCCTGGCCGGCGCGTACCGCCTGATCGACGCGCGCGAGGAGGCGGGCTGGGATGCCGAGGCGAACGCCGTCCACGTCTTCGCCGCCGGCGTCATGGTCCCCGAGGCCGTGGCGGCGAGCCGGCGGCTGCGCGAGCAGGGCATCTTCGCGAACGTGTTCGTGGTGACGAGCCCCGACCGCCTCTACCGTGGCCTCCGCACGCCGCGCGCTCACCTGGAGCGCCTCGTCAGCGCTGAGGAAGAAGGTGTCCCACTGGTGTCGGTGCTCGACGGTCATTCCCACGCGCTGGCGTTCCTGGGCTCCGCGCTGGGGGTGCCGCAGGTCCCGCTTGGTGTTGACCACTTCGGCCAGTCGGGGACCCGAGCCGACCTCTACCGTCATTATGGGATCGACGCCGACGCGATCGTCGCCGCCTCGCGCCTGCTGCTCGGGGAGCCCGGTGTTCGCTGAGCCCTTCGTACCCCCGCGCGCCCGCGTGCTTTTGATATCATCCCCGCGCAACGCGTGAAAGGAGAAGCGCCATGCGTCGACTGATCATCTTCGGACTGCTTCTGGCCTTGGCCGTCGTCGCGGCCACGTCCGGCTTCGCCGCGTATCCCGACCGCCCGGTGAAGCTCATCGTTCCCTGGGCGGCAGGGGGCGACACCGACTCGATCTTCCGTCCGTTCCAGCAGCAGCTGCAGAAACACCTGGGCGGCACGGTCGTCATCGCCAACGTGACCGGCGCCTCCGGCACGGCGGGGGCGCGCGAGGCCAAGAACTCTCCGCCCAACGGCTACACCGTCTACGCCATCCACGACTACATCCATTCCACCTACTACACCGGCGTCGCCGACGTCGCCTACTCGGACTTCGAGCCGGTGTGCTCGGTGTCGGAGACGCCGTCGGTGCTCACCGCGAGCCCCAAGACGAAGTGGTCGTCCTGGCAGGAGCTGCTGGACGACGCCAAGGCGCGGCCGGGCCAGATCACGGTGGGGGCGACCCTGGGCTCCACCAGCCACTTCTTCCCCGCCCTCATCGAGAAGGCCGCCGGGATCAAGTTCAAGTACGTCTCCTACGAGGGGCTGGCGCCGCGGATGAACGCCATCCTCGGCGGGCACATCGACCTGACCGACTCCAACCTCACCCAGAAGGGCAAGGTGGAGGCCGGGCAGCTCAAGTTCCTGGGCATCGGCACCGAGAAGCGGCTGCCCGACGCGCCGACAGTGCCCACGCTCAAGGAGCTTGGCGTCAACGTCGTGTACGCGGTGACCCGTGGCCTCGTCGTCCCCAAGGGCACGCCGGCCGACCTCGTGGCCCGGCTGGAGGCCGCCTGCGCCAAGGCCACGGCGGAGCCGAAGTTCGCCGAGGACATGGCCAAGCAGGGCACGTTCGTGCGATTCATGGACCGCAAGGCGTACGCGGAGTTCTTCAAGAAGAACGATCAGCTCAACAAGGATCTGGCGCGCGATCTGGGGCTGTTGAAGCGCTGATGATCACGCGGGACGGCGTCGCCGGCCTGGTCTGCCTGGCCGGCTCGCTGGTCCTGCTGGGAGCCTCGCAGGGGCTGCCCCAGCCGGCGCTGGTTCCGATCGGTCCCGCCTTCTACCCGCGGATTCTCTTCGGCATCATGGCGGCGCTGAGCGCGGCGCTGGTCGTCTCCGACCTCGCCCGCCGGCGCCGCCGGGCGCCGGCGCCGCCGCCCACCCAGTACCGGCTGGTGGTTCTGGCCTTCGCCGTCTTCACCGCCTACGTGGTGCTGCTCCCCTGGCTCGGCTACCGGCTGGCGACCTTCCTCTTCGTGGCCGTGACGCAGGTGGCGCTGGAGCCCCCGCGCGGCCGGCGCTGGTGGATGGTGCTGGCAGTGGCGCTGGCCACGACGGTAGTCACCTATTACGTCTTCGAGCGTTACCTCTCCGTGCTGCTGCCGCGGGGCCACTGGACGGGATTCTGAGCGGTGGTCGCCCAGCTGCTGGCCAGCTTCGCCGAGGTGCTGCAGCCCCAGTACCTGCTTCCCCTGACGATCGGGACGGTGGCCGGACTCGTCGGCGGAGCCCTGCCCGGGGTGACCATCACGATGACAATCATCATCGTGCTGCCGTTCACCTTTGGCCTGGATCCGCTGGCCGGGCTGGCCGCGATGATCGGCGTCTACGTGGGCGGCGAGACGGGGGGCCTGGTCACGGCCAGCCTGATCGGTATCCCGGGCACGCCCTCGACGGTCGCCACCACGTTCGACGGCTTCCCCATGGCCCGCCGGGGCGAGCCGGGACGCGCGGTGTGGCTGGGCACCTGGGCCTCCCTGTTCGGCGGGCTGCTGGGCGCCGTCTTCCTGATCGCCGCGACCATCCCGCTGGCGCGGTTCGCGCTGCAGTTCGGCCCCTGGGAGTACTTTTCGCTGTTCATCTTCGCCTTGTCGATGGTGGCCGGGCTCACCGAGCACTCCCTGCTCAAGGGCTTTCTCTCCGGCGCCATCGGGCTCGTCATCACCGTGATCGGAACCGACCCTATCATGGCCATCCCGCGCTTCACCTTCGGCACCGACTTTCTCCGCTCGGGGTTCCAGTTCCTGCCCGTGCTCATCGGGGTCTTCGCCTTCGCCCAGATCATGACCGACATCGAGAAGATGGCGGCCGGCACCGCAGCCGTGCGCGTGGAGATACCGAGCCTGGCCGTGTCCCACCCGGCCGTGATCTGGGACATCCTCAGGCGCCCGTTCCTGCTGCTCTGGTCCACACTGATCGGGCTCTGGATCGGCGTGCTGCCGGCCATCGGCGGCAGCGCGGCCAGCGTCATGGCCTACGATCAGGCCAAGAAGTTCTCCAAGCATCCGGAGAAGTTCGGCACCGGCATCCCCGAGGGCATCATCGCGTCGGAGGCGTCCAACAACGCCAACGTGGCCGGCTCGCTGGTGACGATCATGGCCTTCGGCATCCCCGGCGACGCGGTGACGGCGGTGATGCTGGGGGCCATGATCATCCACGGCATCCAGCCCGGCCCGCTCTTCATGACGCAGCAGCCCCAAATCGCCTATGGGATCTTCGCCGCCTACCTGCTGGCCCACCCGGTGATGATGCTCCTGCAGTGGGCCCTGAGCCGGGTGTACCTCCGCATCGTGCAGGTGCCGCGCTCGGTGCTGGTCCCGGTGGTCCTCGTCCTCTGTGTCATCGGCGCCTACGCGCTGAACAACACGATGGACAACGTATGGGCGCTCCTGCTGTTCGGGGTGCTGGGCTACCTCATGGTGAAGTTCGGCATTCCCCTGGCGCCCCTCATCCTGGGCGTCATCCTGGGCGATCAGATCGAGATCAACCTGGTGCGCTCGCTCATGACCGACGCCGATCCCTGGCTGTTCGTCACGCGCCCCATTTCGGGCGCCATGCTGGGGCTCTCCGTGCTCTCCGTGATGCTGGCGCTCTGGCAGCACCGGCGCCAATACCGGCGGGAGGCGCCGGCGGCGACGGCCGACGCCGACTTCTGAGCCGAGTTCGGGGGGGCTTGGAGGGGAGCGTGTGCGGCCGCCAACTGAACGGGGAGGTTTGGAGGGGGGCGTGTGCGGCCGCCAACTGAACGGGGAGGTTTGGAGGGGGCGGCCGCTGCCCCCTCCAACTCTACGGTATAATTCGAAGCGCCATGGCCCCCCTGACGGACACCCGGAAACGCGAGCTTCGGCGGGAGCTCGAGGCCATCGTCGGCCAGGGGGCGGTGCTCAGCGACCCTGACGAGCTGCTGGTGTACGAGTCCGATGGTCTCACGCTGTTCCGAGCGCTGGCCGACTTCGTCGTCTTTCCCACCACCGCCGAGCACGTCGCCGCCGTCGTCAGGCTCGCCCACCGCGAAGAGCTGCCCTTCGTCGCGCGCGGGGCCGGCACGGGACTCTCGGGCGGCTGCCTGCCGGCCGAGGGCGGCATCGTCATCTCGCTCATGCGGATGAACCGGGTGCTGGAGGTGGACTACGACAACCAGATCGCGGTGGTCGAGCCGGGGCTCGTGAACCTGCACCTGTCGTGGGCGGTGGGGCCGCAGGGCTACTATTTCGCGCCCGACCCGTCCAGCCAGCAGGCCTGCACGATCGGGGGCAACGTCGCCAACAACTCGGGCGGGCCTCACACGCTCAAGTACGGCGTCACCGTCAACCACGTCCTCGGGCTCGAGGTGGTCATGCCCGATGGCGAAATCGTCTGGCTCGGCGGCCGGACCCGCGAGGCGCTGGGCTACGACCTGGCCGGCGTCTTCGTCGGCTCCGAGGGCACGTTCGGCATCGCGACCAAGATCGTGGTGCGCCTGCTCCGCAAGCCCCAGGCTGTCAAGACGGTGCTCGCCGTCTTCGATCGCATCGAGCAGGCCTCGGCCGCTGTGTCGGCGGTCATCGCCCGCGGGCTGGTGCCGGCGGCCGTGGAGATGATCGACCAGCTCACGATCCAGGCGGTGGAGGATGCGTTCGGCTGCGGCTATCCGCGCGACGCGGCGGCGGCGCTGCTGGTGGAGCTGGACGGTCTGTCGCGGGGCATGGAGGTCCAGACCGTGCGCATCATCGAGGCGTGCCGGGACAGCGGCGCGCGCGAGGTGCGGACGGCCCGGGACGAGACCGAACGCCAGCTCCTCTGGAAGGGGCGGAAGTCAGCCTTCGGCGCCTACGGGCGCGTGTCGCCGGCGTACATGGTGATGGACGGCGTCATTCCCCGGACGAAGCTGCCGTACGTGCTGAGCCGGGTGAACGAGATCGTGGCCGCCCACGGCCTGCGCGTCGGCAACGTCTTCCACGCCGGCGACGGCAACCTGCATCCGAACATCCTCTATGACCCGCGGATCCCGGGCGAGGAGGCGCGGGTGATGGAGGCCGGCGCGGCTATCATGAAGCTCTGCGCCGAGGTGGGCGGCTCGATCTCGGGCGAGCACGGCATCGGGCTGGAGAAGGTGGACTTCATGCCCTTCATCTTCTCGGTGGCCGACCTCGACTTCATGCAGCGGCTCAAGCGGGCCTTCAACCCCACCGGGCGCTGCAACCCGGGCAAGATCTTCCCCACCCGGAAGTCCTGCGGCGAGGCGGGTCCCGTCGCCTATCGCCCGCATCCTATCGAAGAGAAGGGTCTCGCCCAGCGCTTCTAGCCGGGACGTCCCGGGGCCGAGGAGGCGGCACTGCTCGACAAGCTCCGTTCCATCGTCGGTCCCGCCAACGTGCTCACCGATGTCGAGCTCGGTCCTTACGTCGTGGAAGGCCGGACGCCGGAGGCGGCGGTCTTCCCGGGCTCGATCGACGAGGTCCGCGGCGTCATCGAGGTCGCCGGCAGCGCGGGCGTCCCCGTGGCCGCCTGGGGCGGCGGGACGGCGGCGGCGGTCGGCACGCCCTCCCGGCGCGGTGGCCTGGTGCTGGGCCTGGCACGAATGGCCCGGCTCGTCGAGCACGAGCCGGGGGATCTCACGGCGACTGCGGAGGCGGGCTTTACCATCGCCGCCTTGCAGTCGGCGCTGCGGCGCCACGGCCAGTGGCTGTCCCTCGATCCCGCCGAGCCCGAGCGGGCCACACTCGGCGGCGTGATCGCCGCGAACGCCTCAGGCCCGCGCCGCCATCTCTACGGCACCGCGCGCGACCTGCTGATCGGGGTCACCGTGGTCACGGGCGAGGGCGCCATCGTGCGAGGCGGGGGCAAGGTCGTCAAGAACGTCGCCGGCTACGACCTGCCGAAGCTCTTCGTGGGCTCGTACGGTACGCTCGGGATCATCGTGGAGGTCACGGTCAAGCTGCGTCCCGTGCCCGACGACGAGCGGCTGGTCGCCGTCCGCTTCGAGCGCGTGAAGGATGCGGGGGCCGCCGCGCGGGCCGTCATGGGGTCCGATCTCATCCCCTCGGCCCTCGATTTGCTGGATGCCGAGTCGAGCCGCGCCCTGGGCCTGGGACCGACGCCGGCTCTCGTCATCGGGTTCGACGGTCTGCCCGAGCAGGTCGCCTGGCAGTGCGAAGAGCTGGGCCGATTGGTCGCGCCGTTCGGCGGCCAGAGTCCCACGACGCTCGAGCCTGAGATGTGGCCGCGGCTGGCGGCGGCGCCCCGCGCCGCCTTCGAAAGCCCGATGGCGCTCATGCGGCTGACGGTACTGCCGGCGACCGTGGCGGAAACGATCGAGCAGGGGACCAACGCCGCCCGGCAGCGCGGATTGGTGAGCGCGTGGAGCGCCCACGCCGGCGTCGGGGTGCTGACGGCCGCCCTCTTCTCACCGCGGCAGCAGTCCGAGCCCGGTCCCATCGCCGCTGTGCTCGCGGAGTGGCGGAGCATGGCGCGCGCGGCCGGGGGCCACGCGAACCTCGTGTGGGCGCCGCTGGCCGTGAAGGCGGAGGTTCCCGTGTGGGACGACGCGGGCGCCGCCGGTCGCATCATGGCGCGGATCAAGGCCGAGCTGGACCCGCTCAACATCCTGAATCCCGGCCGCTTCGTGGCCGGGGTCTGACCCCGGACCATGGCGCACGTCGCCTCCGACCAGCCGACGCGGCCCGCGGGGCCGCTCAGGCTTCACGATCTCTCCGTCGAGGGCGTCAACCAGTGCGTGCACTGCGGCCTCTGCCTGGCGTCCTGCCCGACCTTCGCCGAGCTGGGCACCGAGATGGACTCGCCCCGCGGCCGGATCTTCCTCGTCAAGTCCCTCGCCGAAGGGCGCGTGGCGATGAGCGACTCGGTGGTCGAGCACCTCTCGCTCTGTCTGGACTGCCGCGCGTGCGAGACGGTGTGCCCGGCCGGGGTGCCGTACGGCCAGCTCATCGAGGCGGCCCGCGCGGAGATCGAGCGCCAGCGGCCGGGCGGACCGCTACGGCGCCTGTTCCGCTGGGTGAACTTTAGCCTGCTCCTCGGGCACCCGACGATGCTGCGCCTGGCCGCGGCGGGGCTCCGCCTCTACCAGACGAGCAGGCTGCAGGCGCTGCTGCGCCGCAGCGGCCTCGTGCGCTGGCTGCCCGGCACGCTGCCCGTCTGGGAAAAGTTGTTGCCGCCGCTGCCGCCGAGAAGCGATCAGGCACCGCTCCCACCCCTCATCCCGGCGGAAGGCACTCGGCGCGGGCGCGTGGCGCTCCTGACTGGCTGCGTGCAGTCGGTCGTCTTCGGCGCTCACAACCGGGCTACGGCGCGTGTCCTGGCCAAGAACGGCTGGGAGGTGATCGTGCCGGAGGCTCAGGGCTGCTGCGGCGCGCTCAACGCCCACGGCGGCGATCACGAGCGGGCGGTGGCCATGGCCCGGCGCCTGATCGACGTCTTCGAGCGCGTGGAGGTTGACGCCATCGTCGTCAACACGTCGGGCTGCGGCGCTCACATGAAGAACTACGGCATGTTGCTCGCGCACGATCCAGCGTATGCGTCACGCGCCCGCAGCTTCGCGCGCCTGGTTCAGGACATCGCCGAGCTGCTCGCGCGCGAGCCCCTGCGCGGGCCGTTGCAGGCCGTCCCCATGACGGTGACCTATCACGACCCGTGTCACGTGGTGCACGGCCAGAAGATCCGGACCCAGCCGCGCGCGCTCCTCGGGCAGATCCCCGGCCTCACCGTGGTGGAGCTGAAGGAGTCGGACTGGTGCTGCGGCTCGGCCGGGATCTACAACCTTACGCAGCCCGAGATGGCCGAGCGCCTGCTGCGCCGCAAGGTGCGCCATGTCCTGGCCACCGGCGCCGAGGCCGTCGTGACCGCCAACCCGGGCTGCATCTTGCAGATCCAAACCGGTTTGGGCGGCCAGGCGACGGCCCCGCGCGTGCTGCACCTCGTGGAGGTTCTCGATCGCGCCTACTCATCGGAGGGGGCCGCCGAGGCCCCCTCCGAGACCTCCCCCAGGAGGATTGCGCCGGCGAAGCCGGCGCTCGACCTAGGCCGCGACCCTCGCTCTGGGCCATGAGCCAGGCCGCCGGGTCGACGCCCGACGAGCACAAGGCGCACGCCCCCCGGTCGATCGGCTGCGTCGTGCTCACCATCTCGGACACCAAGACGCCGGAGACCGACTCGAGTGGCGCGTTGATTCGCGAGCTGCTGGGCGCCGCCGGGCATCACGTGGCCGGCTCGGCCATCGTGCGCGACGAGCCCGACCAGGTCCAGCAGGTCGTCCGCAAGGCCACGGCCGATCCCGGCGTGCAGGCCGTCATCCTCACTGGCGGGACCGGCCTCACCGCCCGCGATTCCACGTTCGAAGCGGTGGAGGCGCTGCTGGACAAGCGCTTGCCCGGCTTCGGCGAGCTGTTCCGGATGCTCTCCTACCAGGAGATCGGCCCGGCGGCGATGCTCTCGCGCGCTCAGCTCGGCGTGTACCAGCGACGCATCGTCGTCTCGCTGCCCGGCTCGCCGAACGCCTGCCGGCTGGCCCTCGAAAAACTCATCATTCCCGAACTGGGCCATCTCGTCCGCGAGGCCACCCGGTAGAGCGGATCGATTCCGGGGCGCGGCTCGCACGGGGTTGCCCCCGGCGGTACAGTGGAGCCGTGATGGTGGGCGCGAGATGGGGCGCTCGGGCGCTGGTGATGGCGTGGCTGGCCTTCCCTCTGGCCGGCACCACGCCGGGCGCACGTGTCCTCGACCGGCTCGAGCAGGCCGTGACGCGCCCGCTGCCCGCCGCGCCCGCCCCCGAGGTCAGGCGGCCCGACCGGGTCTGGGTCCCCGACCGTTACGTCCCCGCGCCGGCCGGACTGCTCCACGTACCCGGCCATTGGGAGCAGCGCGTCACCGGCGGCGACGTCCACGTCCCGCCGCTGATCGTCTGCGGCACCGGCACCGGGGAATGCGTCCTTGTACCGGCTGGTACACGGCCGCCCGCCGATATCCGCCAGGGCCCGTGACGCGCTATACTCTCGGACCGGTCGCGTAAGGAGGTCCGTTATGCGTCGCTCGTCCCTCTGCAAGCCCCTGGGCGCTTTCCTGTCCGTCGCTCTCATCGCCGGCTGCTCGACGCTGGCGCCTCCAGCCGCGCCGGCTCCACCGGCGGCGGCGTCATCGGTGGCTCCGGAGCTGGCGCGCTTCAACGACCTGCTGGCGAGCCTGGCCGAGCGCCTCAAGCCGGGCATCGTGCATGTGAGATCGCGGCGCGACGTGCCGGCGGACAAGTCGCCGGCGGAGCCTCAGGAGCCACGGCGGACCCAGGGCTCGGGGTTCATCATCGATCCGCAGGGGGTGATCGTCACCAATGCTCACGTCGTGAGCGGCGTGCCCTCGGTCGAGGTGCGATTGTTCGACGGCCGCCGCTTCACCGCCAAGGTCATCGGCCGCGACAATCGGGTCGATCTGGCGCTGCTGCGCATCGACGGCGTCCGCGGGTTGCCCGCGCTGTCCTTCGGCGACTCCAATCGCGTGCGGGTCGGCGAGTTCGTGCTGGCCCTCGGTCACCCCTTCGGTCTCGAGCACAGCGTGTCGTTCGGCATCGTCAGCCGCAAAGGGTCGCCCCTCACAGTGGCGGCGCCCGGCTTCGACTTCATCCAGACCGACGCCGCCATCAACCCTGGCAACTCCGGCGGTCCGCTCGTGAATATGGCCGGCGAGGTGATCGGCGTCAACAGCATGGCGGCCCGTAACGGGTCGATCGGATTCGCCATCCCGTCCAATCTCGTCCAGATGCTCCAGCCGCAGCTGCTGGCCAAGGGAAAGGTCGAGTGGGGCTGGCTCGGCGTGTCGATTGCCGACGTGGCCGAGGACGACCTGCCGCGACTCAAGCTGGCCGAGCCGCGAGGCGTGCTGATCCGGTCGGTCATGCCCGGCGAGCCCGCTGAGAAGGGCGGGGTCCGTGCCAACGACGTGGTCCTGGCCCTCGACGGCACGCCGCTCGACGGCCCGCGCGATCTGCAGCGCCTGGTGGCCTCCGCGCCGGTGGGCAAGCGGATCCGCATGAAGCTCTGGCGCGAGGGCAAGGAGACGGAAGTCGACGTGATCGTGGGCACCTACAAGGAGTCCGAAGAGCGCGAGTAGGTCTGCGATCAGGCCCGCGCCCGCGGCGCGGCCAGTGCGGCTATTGTGGCGCGGGCCCAGGGCTCCTCGAGGGTCGGCGTCGGGTGATAGCGGACCGCCCCGGTGATCCGCATGCCGCCTTCCCACTCGGTGGCCGCGTCCTCCAGGACGTCCTCGACCCCGAGCAGGAAATAGCCGAGACCGAATGCCTCGCCGCCCGCCACCGGCAGCGGGCCGTCCAGGGCCCGCGTCTTCACGTAGACGATCGTGTCGGGCTCGATCAACAGCAGCGTGCCAGCGCCCCGCGCCTGGAGGTTGCCCGCGCTGCGGCTCCGGGCCAGAATGACGAGGCCGAGCGTGCCCGGATCGTAGGCGCGCAGCTCCAGGTAGGACAGCAGCATCGGATGCGGCCGGCCGTCGGCGTCCACGGTCACGAACGGCAGCCCCACGCCGAGGTGCCGGTGGAGGTCGCGCTGGGAAAGGCGCTCGACCAGCTCGGGTGGCAGCGCGGCGCCGCGGCTCCGTGTCATCGCCTTCCCGGATCTCTCTACGCGATCTCGATGGGCTCGTCCACGAAGACGGTGTAGCGTCGGGGCTTCACGCCCGCATCGGCGGGGTTCACGTAGACGATCGACGACTGCCCCCGAATCGCCCGAGGCAGGATCGACACGCGCAGAAAGCTCGTGGGCTCACCAGGCGAGGCGATCGCGTGCACCGGCTCTACGCCGCTCTCGAACCAGGCATCGCCCGGTTGCATGACGCGCCCCGGCCGGCCCGCGATCCGCACCTCCAGGCGACCCGCCACCAGACAGCGGATCCCTCCGCCGCGGTGACCATGCGGGCGCGCTTCGCCGCCGGGCTCGAAGTCCACGCGATCGCAGCGCATGAGATACGGCGCTCCCGCCTCCAGCGCGATGGGGTGCTCGAGCCGCTGGCTGGTGCGGACGCCGCCGACGGCCTCGACGACGTGGCCGGGACAGGACGGTGTGACGAGCTCCCAGCGGAGCACGCGCGCCCCGTTCGGGCTGGTGACCTGGCACTCTCGGGTGCCGTGCCAGGCGTGGTCGCTGGCGATCTTCGCGGTCCCAAGATCGACGACGACGACGTCGCCCTCGGCGACCCAGAGGACGCGGTTGGCCGGCGCCAGCCGCAGCCCCTGACCGGCCCCCAGGTGGTCTTCGCTGAGCCGGAGCGCGTACATCAGTAGCCGCGGGCGCGATCGACGACCTGGAGCAACGGCTCGCCCGCGGCGAAACGGCGAAGGTTCTCGACCCAGAGCCCGGCGACCAGCTCGTCGCGGCGGGGGTGTAGCCCGCCCACGTGAGGGAAGATCACGATGCCGGGCGTGGTCCACAGCGGCGAGCTCTGGGGTAGCGGCTCCTCGGTAAACACGTCGAGCACGGCGCCGGCGATCCGGCGAGTCGCCACTGCCGCGGCGAGATCGGCCTCGACCACCAGATCGCCGCGGGCGAAGTTGAGGAGCCAGGCGTTCGGCCTCATCGACGCCAGCGCCTTGGCTTCGATGAGGCCGCGGGTCTCTCGAGTCGACGGGAGCAAGAGCACGACGAAGTCGGACTGCCCGAGCACGTCGGCCGTCCCGTCCGGACCGTACACGCGCTCGACGTGGGGTACGGAGGCGCCGCCCCGTCGCGTTCCGATCACCCGCATCTCGAGCCCGGCCGCCTTGCTGGCCAGCTCGGCGCCGATCGTGCCCAGGCCGAGGATCCCGAGCGTCTTGCCGGCCAGGGTGTCGTTGATCCGCCGGCGCCAGCGCCGCTCACGCTGGTCCAGCACGATGCCGGCCAGGTCCTTGGCGGCGAGGAACAGCGCGGCCAGAACGTGCTCCGGCATCGAGAGGCGGTGGACGCCGCGCGAACAGGTGAGGGCGGCGGCCGCCGGCAGGTCCGGCGAGGCGATCCATTGCTCGACGCCGGCGGTCAGCGTGTGGATCCAGCGCAGGCCCGGCGCGCGAGCGGCTAGACGCGCCGGAGGCTTCCAGGCCAGCAGCGCTTCCGCCTCCGCGAGCAGCCCGTCGCCGAGGTCGCCGGCCAGAGGCGCGGTGACGAGACGGAAGATGCGCGTGAGCCCGGACGTCTCAGCGGCGTGGAGATAAGGCTCGGGCTTGTCGGTCCAGAGCAGAACGCGGCGCGTCGCGGCCAGGCTCGGTCAGCTGCCCGCGCGGGCGGTCGGCGTCCCCGTCGGCGCCGTCTCGCCGTGGCCGTTCGGGGAAACGTCGCAGGCCCGGCCGCCGCTCGCGTGGATCGTCAGATCCTTGATCGTCGGCGAGGTCCCGCACAGCGGACAGTTGGGGTCGCGGCGCAGCTTCACCTCGCGGAAACGCATGCCGAGGGCTTCGTAGGTGAGGAGCCGCCCGATCAGCGGTTCGCCGATGCCCAGCAGCAGCTTCACGGCCTCCGTCGCCTGGATCGTTCCGACCACGCCTGGGAGCACGCCCAGGACCCCGGCCTCGCTTCAGGAGGGGACGAGGCCCGGCGGCGGCGGTGTGGGGTAGAGGCAGCGGTAGCAGGGCCCCTGATTGGGGGCAAAGACCGTCGCCATCCCCTCGAACTGGAAGATCGATCCGTGGACGTTCGTCTTGCCCGCCAGATAGCAGGCGTCGTTGACGAGATAGCGCGTCTCGAAGTTGTCGGAGCCGTCGACGATGAGGTCGTAGTCCTTGATGGTGTCCATCACGTTGTCAACCGTGATTCGGGTCGGCAGCGCGACGAGGTTGACGTCGGGGTTGAGGGCCTTGAGGGTCCGGATGGCCGACTCCACCTTTGGCTTGCCGATGTCGGCGGTGGTGTGGAGGATCTGGCGCTGGAGATTGGTGATGTCCACCACGTCGCCGTCCATGACACCGAGCGTGCCCACGCCGGCGGCGGCGAGGTAGAAGGCGGTCGGCGAGCCGAGGCCGCCGGCCCCGATCACCAGCGCTTTCGAGCGCAGCAGCCGGTGCTGGCCCTTCTCGCCGATCTGGGGCAGGAGGAAGTGCCGGCTGTAGCGCTGGATCTGGTCCGGCGAGAACGGCATCTCGCGCACGGTCGGCAGGCCGGACTGCGCCCACTTCTGATAGCCGCCCTGGAGATTGATGACGTTCTGGTAGCCGAGCTCCTTGAGGGCCTTGCCGGCCAGGACCGAGCGCAAGCCGGTCTGGCAGTAGAGCACGACTGGGACCTTCGGGTCGGGCGCCACGCCGGCCACCCGGAACTCGAGGAAGCCCCGGCTGATGTTGGTCGACCCCTCGATGTGGCCGTCGCGGTACTCGTCGGGGTCGCGGACGTCGATCACCACCAGCGGGTCGCCCGACTTGAGCCGGCGCTGAAGCTGCTCGGGGCCCTCTTCGGGGACGACCTGCCGGGCCTCGGTGATCATCTCCTTCAGCGTCTTCATGCGGCCGATGTTACCCCCAATCTCGGTCGGGAAGCAAAGGGTCGTCGGGCATTCCTTTCAGCGTCGGTTCCCATGGCGCGCCGCTCGAGGACGGCACCCTTTTCCTTCAACTTGTGATGCCCCGGCGCAACGCCGGAAGGGAGGTGCCTGATGCTCTTCCCCAGGATCAAGCTGATCCTTCCCGTCATTCTCCTGTTCTTGCTGCTGATAGTCCCGGCCGCCGCCAGCGCCGAGCGCATCCGGGCCACGCTGACCGGCTACGAGGAGGTCCCGCCAGTGTCTACGGAAGCGGGCGGGCAGCTTCGCGGAAGGATCAGCAACGACGAGCAGTCCATCGAGTGGTCGCTGACGTATAGCGGTCTGGAAGGGGCAGTCCAGCAGGCCGATATTCACTTTGCTCAGGCCGGGGTCAACGGGGGCATCGCCGTCTTCCTGTGTACGAACCTCAACAACGGCCCGGCCGGGACGCAGGGATGTCCTCAGTCCGGCACCATCCAGGGAACGATCATGGCGGCCGATGTCAGCGCCGGTGCGAACCCTCCGTTCGGCGCCATCGGTCAGCGGATCGAACAAGGGGAACTGGATGAGTTGATCAAGGCGATTCGCGCCGGGACAGCCTATGCCAACGTGCACTCGGCCGGCGCGACCGGCGGAGAAATCCGCGGCCAGATCCGCTCTTCGCGTCGCGATTGAGCGTCGTGTGACATCGCGGGAGCCGGCGGCCAGACCGCCGGCCCCGCCCGAGACCTTCCGGCCGCTCGGAGCCGGCTGCTATACTGCCAGCAGTTCATGAAGGGCATCATCCTCGCCGGCGGTTCCGGCACCCGTCTCTATCCCGTCACGATGGCTATGAGCAAGCAGCTGGTCCCCGTCTACAACAAGCCCATGGTCTATTACCCGCTGTCGACGCTCATGCTGGGCGGGATCCGCGACATCCTGGTCATCACGACCCCGCAGGACCAGGAGGCCTTCCGCCGACTGCTGGGTGACGGCCGCCAGCTCGGCCTCTCCATCGACTATGCCGTGCAGCCGAGCCCCGAGGGGCTGGCCCAGGCCTTCCTGATCGGGCGGCGGTTCATCGGGCGCGACGCCGTGGCGCTGGCCCTCGGCGACAACATCTTCTATGGCCACGGCTTGCCGGAGTACCTCCGGCGCGCTGCCGCCCGCCCCCGGGGCGCGACAATCTTCGCCTACTGGGTGCGCGATCCCGAGCGCTACGGCGTGGTGGAGTTCGACGCTGCCGGCCGGCCTATCGGGCTGGAAGAGAAGCCGGCCAAGCCACGCTCGCCGTGGGCGGTGACGGGGCTCTACTTCTACGACAACGGCGTCGTGGACATCGCCGCGGGCCTCGCACCCTCGGCGCGGGGGGAACTGGAGATCACCGACGTCAACCTCGCCTATCTCCAGGCCGGCGCCCTTCACGTCGAGAAGTTCGGGCGGGGCATCGCCTGGCTCGACACCGGGACGCACGAGGCATTGCTGCAGGCCGCCGGCTTCATCCAGACGCTGGAGGAGCGGCAGGGCCTGATGGTCGCCTGCGTGGAGGAGATCGCCTACACGATGGGCTACATCACCGCCGAGGACGTACGGCGCGTCGCCGCTCCCATGCGCAACAACTCCTACGGCCAGTACCTCTTGCGAGTGATCGAAGAACCACGGTGACGCGCCCCGGCCCCGCCTGCTAGGATGGCCGGGATGGAGTTCAGCCCCGACGCCAAACGGGCCTTCAAGATCCAATCCTACGTCCCGGCCCCGGTCATCGACGGCGTGCAGATCATCGACCTCCTGCGCCACGCCGACGACGGTGGCGCCATGACCGAGCTGGCCCGCCTCACCGACGGCCGGCCGCAGGCGATCGCCGGCTTCACCGTGCGCCAGATCAACTACAGCGAGGTGGCGCCGGGCGCGATCAAAGCCTTCCACCTCCACACGCGCCAGACCGATGTCTGGTACGTGCCGCCGGCGGACCGGATGCTGGTGGTCCTGACCGACGTGCGCGAGGGCTCCCGCACCGAGGGCCAGCACACGCGGCTCGTGCTGGGCAACGGCAGCTCGCAGCTGCTGCGCATCCCGCCCGGCGTGGCCCATGGCGTCCGCAACCTGGGCCCCGCCACCGGCCACATCATCTACTTCGTCGACGTCCAGTTCACCGCGGAGCCGGCGGCATGCGACGAGGGCCGGCTGCCCTGGGACTATCTGGGCGCCGACATCTGGGAACTGGGGCGGGGCTAGCGGGTGCGGCTGCTCGTCACCGGCGGCGCCGGGTTCATCGGCTCCAACTTCATCCGCTACGTCTTGAACGCCCATCCCGACGACTCCGTCGTGAACCTCGACAAGCTCACCTACGCCGGCAATCTTAAAAATCTCGCCGACGTCGCCCGCGACCCGCGCTACAGCTTCATCCAGGGCGACATCTGCGACGCCAAGCTGGTGCGCGACGTGGCGCGGGGCGTGGACGCCGTGGTGAACTATGCGGCTTCATCGCACGTCGACCGTTCGCTGATCGAACCGGACGAATTCGTGCGCACCGACGTCTTCGGCGTCTTCACGCTGCTGGAGGCGGTGCGGGAGCTGCGCATCCCGCGCTTCCTGCACATCAGCACCGACGAGGTGTACGGCAGCGTGCCGGAGGGCTTGTCGCGGGAGACGGATACGCTGCGCCCGTCGAACCCGTACTCGGCGGCCAAGGCCAGCGGTGACCTGCTGGCCCTGGCCTACTGGCAGACGCATCGCGTGCCCGTCGTCATCACCCGCTCGTCCAACAACTTCGGGCCCTACCAGCATCCCGAGAAGGTCATCCCCCTCTTCGTCACCAACGCGCTGGACGACCAGCCGCTGCCGCTCTACGGCGACGGCCGGAACGTCCGCGATTGGCTCTACGTGCTCGACAACTGCGAGGCCATCGACCTGGTGCTGCGTCGGGGCGCCGATGGCGAGGTCTACAACGTCGGCGGCGGCTGCGAGGTGGAGAACATCGTCCTCACCCGGAAGATCTTGAGCCTGACCGGCAAGCCGGAGCGGCTCATCTCGCCGGTCAAGGACCGCCCCGGCCACGACCGCCGCTACTCGCTGGACGCCACCAAGGTTCACCGCCTCGGCTGGCGCCCGCGTCACCGCTTCGACGACGCGCTGGCGGCGACGGCGCGCTGGTATCGCGAGCACGAAGCGTGGTGGCGGCCGCTCAAGTCCGGGGAATTCCGGGCCTACTACCAGCAGCAGTACGGCAACCATTGACTCGGAGGGGGCAGCGGCCGCCCCCTCCAAACCTCCCCGTTCGCGCGGGGTGCGACGACGAGAGGGGCGGATGGCACGACGGGCGACGATCGCGCTCATGGGGTTCCTGCTGCTCCCGGGTCTGGCGCTGGCGGTCCCCCGGCCGCCGGCGCCCCGGCTCGATCCCCGGACCATCCCGGCCGAGCCGTCCTACGTCAGGCGCGTGGAGCCGGCCATCGTCGGGCTCAACGTGCGGGCCGACGAGAACGCGTTCTCCAGTGAGCGTCTGGGGAGCCGGCGCTTCGGCAGCGGGGTCGTCTTCGACGCGCGCGGTTATGCCCTCACCGTCAGCTACATCCTGCTCGACGCCGTCACCATCGAGGCGCGTACGCGCGACGGGCGCACGGTGCCGGCGCGCCTGGTGGCGCTCGATCTCGAAACCGGGCTCGGCGTCGTGCGGCTGGACGGGCCGGGGCCCTGGCCGGCCGCCTCGCTGGGCCAGTCCGCCGATGCGTCGGTAGGGATGCTGACGGGCACGGTGGGTGTGGACGAGGACAACGACCTCGTGCACGTCAGCGGCAGCGTCCGCGGCATCCGGCGCTTCTCGAGCTTCTGGGAGTACATGCTCGACCGCGCGCTCCTGGTGGCGCCGGGCAGTCCCTCCTGGGGCGGCAGCGCCGTCGTGGACACGGAAGGCCGGGTGATCGGCCTCGCCTCGCTCCGCCTGGGTGAGCACCCACACGTCAACCTCGCCATCCCTATCGAGAAGTTCGTCTCCATCAAGGACGAGCTGATCGCCGCCGGACGCGTGGTGAGCCGGCCACCCCGGCCGTGGCTCGGGCTCTACACGTCGGGGTCGGCGGACGGCGTGGTGGTGGAGGGCATGGCCCCGGTGGGCCCGGCCGCCGGCGCCGGGTTCCAGAAGGGCGACCGCATCGTGAGCGTCAACGGCGTGGGCGTCGTCTCCCAGGAGGAGTTCTACGAGCAGCTCTGGCGCGGCCAGGCCGGCGACATCGTCCGCGTCGGCGTCCGGCGCGAGGAGCGGCTGCACGTGATCGCGGTGCGCTCGATCGACCGCTACCGGCTGCTTCGCCCCCCGCTGCGCTGAGGCCGGGGCGCGGCGCGCGCTCCGGAGCGACTTTTGCGGTAGGCTCTGCCTGATGAAGGGCGCAGCCGACACCTACCAGGGGCGCGGGCTCATCGCCGATCCCATCCATCAGTACATTCTCTTTACGCGGCCGGGCGTGATCCAGGGCGAAGCCACCGAGCAGGACGTCATCGATACCCCGTGGGTGCAGCGCCTGCGCCGCATCCCCCAGCTGCAGTCGGCCCGGTGGGTGTTTCCGGCCGCCGAGCACAGCCGGTTCCAGCACTCGCTGGGCGCCATGCACCTGGCCGGACGCCTGGCCCAACAGCTCTACCCCTCGCTCCGGGCCATCTTCCCTGACGGCCCGTCGGCGCCGCTCCTGGAGGAGCTGCTGCGGATGGCCGGCCTTCTCCACGACGTCGGGCACGGCCCCTTCGGCCACTTCTTCGACGACAACTTCCTGATCGATTACGAGCTGACCCACGAGCTGGTGGGCCAGCGGATCATCCGCGAGGAGCTGGGCGACGTCATCCGGCACCTGGGCCGGAGCCCTTCCGGCGCCTTCGCCGCCGGCGAGCAGGTCGATCCGGAGTGGATCTGCTATCTCATGGGCAAGGCCTACACCCAGCCGCTGGAGTCGCATCCCCGGTGGCTGCCCTTCCTCAAGCCGTTGCTCTCCGGCGTGTTCACCGCCGACAACATGGACTACGTGCTTCGCGACGCCTACATGTGCGGCGTGGCGGTGGGCCCCATCGATGTCGAGCGGATCATCTACTACTCGTTCTTCTCGGAGAAGGGACTGACACTGGACCGGGCCGGCCTCGGCGCGTTCATCATGTTCCTGAACGCCCGGTTCTACATGTACACCAACGTCTACTATCACCGGACGACCCGGGGGATCGACCTCCACCTCAAGGAGATCTTCCGCGACACCATGCGGCTGGCCTTTCCCTTCGACCTCCGCAAGGACCTGCACCCGTACCTGCACCTCACGGAATGGACGCTGCTGGAGGAAGTGGGGCGCTGGCACGACGCCCACGACCGCGACCCCGACGCCGCCGAGCGGCGGCGGCTCGGCGCCGAGTGGCGCCACGTCCTGGACCGCCGGCTCAAGTGGCGCATGTCGCACGAGGTGGTCCTCGACCTCTTCGAGCCCAAGCGCGGCCAGGGCTTCCTCGACGTCGAGACCGTCGAGCGCCGCGTGCTGGCGTACCTGCCGGCCCGACTCAAGGACCTGCCGTTCAAGATCGACATGGCCTTGCAGGACCCGCGCCCGCTCAACCCGCTCAAGATGGGCGACCGCCAGATCTACGTGCACGACGCGGGCCGGAACGAGGTGACCGCCGAGCCGCTGACGGAGATCTTCAAGTACCTGCCGGGCAAGGTCGCCCAGTGCCGCATCTTCTCGACGACCCACGCCTACGACGCCGAGCTGGCCCATGCCCTCGAGCGGGCGCTCGGCGAGGAGCCGCCCTCGATCGTCACCAACGTGTAAGAGCGGCGGGGGCGCTACGCCGGCGGATCTCGGAACCGCAGTCGGGCGCTACGTGAACCGGGGAGGAAATGGAGGGGGCGTCTCGCCCCCTCCATCGTTCATGAACGCGCTACGCGCCGAAGATCACACGCGTCCCCGTCGAGGGCATGACGAGCTTCTTCGGCATTTCCCGGTGCACGGCGATGATGGTGTTCACTCCGGTGCAGTGCGAGGGGATGATGTAGTCGGGGTTGATCTGCTTGAACGCCTCGACCGTCCGGGCCACGATCTCGTCCGGAGCGGGGGCCAGGTGGAAGCCGCCGACGATGGCGTGCACCTTGTCGATCCCCGAGGCCTTCTGCGCCTGGCGCACGGAATTGATCACGCCGGCGTGGCCGCACGAGGTGATCACCACGAGCCCGCGGTCCTTCACGTGGCAGACGGTGGCGTGTTCGCCGAGGAATTCGTCGGCCACCAGCTCGCCGGGCTTGACCTCGACCCTGGACGTGGAGAAATGAGCGGGTGAGCACACGGAGTCCATCGGCCCGGCCATGAGCCGGGCGGATGCCGGCGGCTTTTCGAAGTCAGTCAATCGGGGGATCTGGCCCGAGGTGAACGCGTGGCCGGCGATGACCGCAGGTTGCTTGGCCAGTACCACGCGCAGGCTCTGCGCCTCGAGCGCTTCGCGGTCGAGCCGGCCAGCATCCACCCGCGTCCCGTCCGGTACCAGGATGATGCGATGGCAGAAGGTGTCCTCGCCGCCCGCGTACAGCGTCAGCCCCGGCTTGAACTTCCCCTGGCTGGTGCGGGCCAGCTCGGGCAGTGCGCCGTAGTGATCCCGATGTCCGTGGCTGATGATCAGAGCGTCGGCCCGCGCGGGGTCCACGCCGAGGGCTCCATAGTTATAGAAGAGGTTGGGGTGGGTGAGACCGAAGTCGAGCAGGATCTCCCGGCGCTCCTGACCGCGTACCGACTCCAGATGGTAGGCCAACCCGTGCTCGGCCATGAGGGGGATATAGTCTCCCGCGCGGCGTGCGCGCTGCACCTCGATGGTCTCAAGCTTCCCCGGTTTCGCGAAGATGTCATAGAGGTTGTCCAAGGCGTTCGTCATGACCAGGCGGTCCACGCTTGGCACGGTAAGGTTTTGAGCCCGAGCAGGCCGCCAGCCCCATGCACCCACGGTTCCTATCGCGAAGGTCCCCGTTGCGACGGCGCCCAGTTTCAGGAACTGTCGTCGGTCCATGGGCCACCTCCTTGTGGTGCCGGGAGGGTACACCATTTACAATCTACCGGCCATGAGCTGGCGGTTCGTCGCCTGCGCGGTGCTCTTCGTTACCTGCCTGCTCACCTCCAACGTCATCGCGGCCAAGCTGATCGCCGTGGGCGGCATCGTGTTGCCGGTGGCCATCATCGTGTTCCCTCTGTCCTACATCCTGGCCGACGTGCTGACGGAGGTCTGGGGCTATGCGGCGACCCGCCGCGTGATCTGGCTCGGCTTTGCCGCCAACGCGCTCATGGTCCTGGCCATCTGGGTCGGGGGCGAGATTCCTCCGGCGCCCTTCTGGACGGGCCAGGCCGCCTACGCCGAGATCCTGGGCCAGACGCCGCGCATCCTGGCCGCGTCGTTCGCCGCCTACCTCGCCGGCGAGTTCGCCAACGCCTTCGTGCTCGCCAAGCTCAAGATCGCCACCGCCGGCCGCTGGCTCTGGCTGCGCACCATCGGATCCACCGTGGTCGGCCAGGGCCTCGACTCCGCGATGTTCATCACGCTCGCCTTTGCCGGCACGGTGCCGCCCGGCGTGCTGGCCGGCATCGTGGCCGGGCAGTGGGGCGTGAAGGTTCTCTACGAGGCGGCGGCGACGCCGGTCACCTACGCGGTGGTGGCGTGGTTGAAATCGAGCGAGGGGCTCGATACGTTCGATGCCCGGACGGACTTCAACCCCATCCGCCTCTAGCATGACGCCTGGTGATCGCCTGTACTGGACCTGCTGGGCCCTGGCCGCCCTGCTCACCGGGCTCGTGGCCGGCTTCATGCTGGGGCACGCGCTGATCCTGGCGCCGTTCATCGACTGGCTGCTGTCGGCCTCGTCCCCTGGTGTGTTTCCCCGGACGTACCCCGTGTTCCGGAGCGCGGCCGGCCGGACGGGGTTGAATGCCTACTACGCGGTGGCCGGGCTGCAGGTCCTCGCCGCCCTGGCCTTCCTGCTCGTCGCGCTGGTCCGCCGGCGCCATCGGCTGGCCGCGGCCGTGGCCGGGGCCGGCGGCGCCGGCTGGGTGATCCTGCACTACGCCTCAGGCTTCGGCGCTCTGGAGGCGGCGGTGGTCCGCAGCACCACCGACGTCCCGGGCGAGGTGGCCCGCCGCTTCCTCATCTGGAACACGCTGATCCATTACGTCCACGCGGCGGCGTTGACGCTGGCGCTGGGCGCCTTGCTCGCGGTGCCGCTGTCCGAGCGGCGTCAGAGGGATTAGGCCATGGAGAAGTTTCGCGGGGTCGATTACTACGGCATCGAGGACCTCCTGAGTGAGGAGGAGCGGATGGTGCGCGACGCCGTCCGCGACTGGGTCGAGGCCGAGTTCCTGCCCGTGGTCACCGAGCATCACCGGGCGGGCACCTTTCCCGTCTCGTTGATCCCCAAGCTCGGCGACCTCGGGGTGTTCGGGGCCACGCTCAAGGGCTACGGCTGCGCCGGGCTCAACCACGTGGCCTACGGGCTCATCATGCAGGAACTGGAGCGCGGGGACTCCGGCCTGCGCTCGTGCGCCTCGGTGCAGAGCGGGCTCGTCATGTACCCGATCTACAGCTACGGCTCCGAAGCGCAGAAGGAACGGTGGCTGCCGGCCATGGCCCGGGGTGAGAAGATCGGCTGCTTCGTCCTCACCGAGCCGGACTACGGCTCCGATCCCGGCGGCATGAAGACGCGGGCCCGGAGGAAGGGCGACCGCTGGGTGCTGCAGGGCACGAAGCTCTGGATCACCAACGGCTCGATCGCCGACGTGGCCCTGGTGTGGGCGAAGGAGGACGACGGCGAGATCTACGGCTACCTGGTAGAGAAAGGCACGCCCGGCTTCTCCACCCTCGACATCCACGGCAAGTTCTCCATGCGCGCCTCGATCACGTCGGAGCTAAGCCTGCAGGAGTGCGCGATCCCCCTGGAAAACAAGCTGCCCGGCGTGAAGGGCCTCAAGGGGCCGCTTTCCTGCCTGTCCCAGGCCCGCTACGGCATCGCCTGGGGCGCGGTGGGCGCGGCCATGGGCTGCTACGACTGGACGGTGCAGTACGCCCAGCAGCGCATCCAGTTCGCCAAGCCCATCGCCTCCTTCCAGCTAGTTCAGCAGAAGCTCGTCTGGATGATCACGGAGATCACCAAGGCCCAGCTCCTGGTGCTCCAGCTTGGTCGGCTCAAAGACCAGGGCGTGGTCCGAGCGCAGCAGGTCTCGATGGCCAAGATGAACAACGTCTGGATGGCGCTGGAGACGGCGCGTCTGGGGCGGGACATCCTGGGCGCGGCCGGCATCATCGACGACCATCCGGTGATCCGCCACATGATGAATTTAGAAACGGTCAAGACCTACGAAGGCACCCACGACATCCACACGCTCATCATCGGGCGGGACATCACGGGCCTTGACGCCTTCGGGGCCTGAGGGCGCGGCTCGGTCGACGTTGACAAACGCCGCGCCGGGGACGATGTTGTCGTACACAATCCGGCCCGCGGATGCTCTCAGACGGGCCAGGGAGGATTCCATGCGAACTCTCGTCGCAGCGGTTGCAGCCCTCGCCGTGCTGAGCACGGGGGTAGGGTTGGCCAGCGCGGCCACCACCTTCCGTGCCGCGGTGGGGGTCGACCCCGACACCCTCGACCCCGTCCAGATGACCACCACTACGGTGGCCAACATGGTGGACTACGTGGTCGAGACGCTGACGTTCATCGACCAGGACGGCAAGATCCGACCCGGCCTCGCCGAGAGCTGGTCCATCTCGGCCGACGGCAAGGAGTACACCCTGAAGCTCCGGAAGGGGGTGACGTTCCAAGACGGGACGGCCTTCGAAGCCAAGGCCGTCAAGTGGAACCTCGACCGGCTGATCGACCCCAATGTCCGGGTGCCGGTCCGGGCGCCCTACCCCATCGAGAAGACCGACGTCGTGGACCCCTCGACGGTAAAGGTCACGCTCAAGCGGCCGTCGGCGCCCTTCGTCGGCGCGCTGTCCTGGACCACGTCCGGCATCGTCTCGCCGGCGTCGGCCGACAAGGACGGCAACGAGTACAAGAACATCGTGCATCCGGTGGGCACCGGACCCTACGTCTTCAAAGAGCGGCGGAAGGGTGAGAGCATCACCGTGACCAAGTACGACAAGTACTGGGGCAAGAAGCCCTTCTACGACACCGTCGTCTTCCGCATCGTCCCCGAGGCTGCGACCCGCGAGAGCCTGCTGCTGGCCGGCCAGGTGGATCTGATCGTGCTGCCGCCCGTGGCCGACCTGCCCGCGCTGAGCCGCAATCCGGCGGTGAAGGTGCTGCTGGCCCCCAGCGACCGGACGATCTTCATCGCCCTCAACACCCAGAAGGCGCCGTTCAACGACGCCCGCGTGCGCCAGGCATTGAACTACGCCGTCGACAAGCAGGCCATCATGACCAACGTGCTCTTCGGCGCTGCCGAGACTATGGATGCTCCGATGGCGCCGACGCTCTTCGGGTACTGCAAGCAGGGGGCGTACGAGTTCAACCCGGCCAAGGCCAAGCAGCTCTTGGCCGAAGCGGGGGTGAGGGCGGGCACCAAGGTCTCGTTCATTCATCCCACCGGGCGCTACATCCAGGACAGGGAGGTGGCCCAGGCGGTGGCCGGCTTCATCCGCGAGGTGGGCCTCGATCCGCAACTGCAGACGATGGACTGGCCGTCGTATATCCGCACGATCACGACGCCGCTCGACAAGGACAACAAGACCGAGCTGCACCTGCTCGGCTGGGCACCGGCCTTCCTCGACTCGTCGCAGCAGATGCTGCAGTTCCTGTCGACCTACCACCCGCCCGCCGGCCTGGCCACCAACTTCTACAAGGACCCGAAGGTGGATGAGCAGTACCTGGCCGCCGACAGCGAGTCGAACGCCGACAAGCGCAAGGAGATCTACTGCCAGATGTCGAAGAAAGTGTGGAGCGACGCCCCCTGGATCTTTCTCTACGTCCAGCGCTATCCGATCGTGCACTCGGCCAAGATCCGGGACGTCGGGTCGATTCCGAACGAGAAGTTCTACGCCGTCTACGCGCGGCCCCAGTAGCCGCCCGACCGAGCAGGCGCGACCGGGGCCATGAGGTTCGCGCGGCGGTATCTCGCCCAGCGGCTCGTGGCCTCGGTCATCACCCTGCTCGGCGTCTCGGTCATCGTCTTTCTGATGGTGCGGGTGCTGCCCGGAGATCCCGCGCGCGTCATCGCCGGGCTCCTGGCCACCGAGGAGGACGTCCAGCGCATCCGCGTGGAGTTGGGGCTCGAGCGCCCCCTTCTCGTCCAGTACGGGATCTTCCTCGGCCGTTTCGTGCGGGGCGACCTCGGCATCTCGGCCCGCACCTCTGAGCCGGTCCTGAGCGAGCTGCGGCCTCGCCTGGCCTCCACGCTGCAGCTCGCACTGGCCAGCGCCGGAATCGCCGCGCTGCTCGGCATCGCCGCCGGCACGCTGGCCGCCACGCGGCCTTACTCGCGGTTCGACTACCTGCTGTCACTCTCTACGCTCTTCGGGGTCTCCATGCCCGTGTACTGGCTCGGGCTCATGCTCATCATCGTCTTCGCGGTTCAGCTCAACTGGTTGCCCGCCGCGGGGGCGGAAACCCCGGCCAGCATCGTGCTGCCGTCGCTGACGCTGGCCGCCTTCTCGGTGGCGCTGATCGCCCGGATGACCCGGGCCAGCATGCTGGAGGCCCTCGGCCAGGACTACGTGCGCACGGCCCGGGCCAAAGGGCTCGCCGAGACGGCGGTCGTCGTCCGTCACGCCCTGAAGAACGCGCTGATCCCCATCGTCACCGTGGTGGGCCTGCAGTTCGGCGCCCTCCTGGGCGGCGCCGTGCTGACCGAGTCGGTGTTCGGGTGGCCGGGCATGGGCCTGCTCCTGGTGGACTCAATCTTCTCCCGCGACTACGCGATGGTGCAGGGGATCGTGCTCGTCTTCTCGTCGCTGTTCATCCTCACCAACCTCGTCGTCGACCTGCTCTATGCCGTCATCGACCCTCGAATCCATTACAGCTGAGTCGCCGCCGCTCGCCGCCGAGTGGCCCCGGCTCCGCCTGTTCCTGGAAGGCTGGCAGCGCTTCCGCCGTCATCGGGTGGCCGTGGTCGGCCTCGCTCTCCTGGTGGCGCTCGTCATCGCGTGCCTCACCGCGCCGCTGCTCACGACCGAGGACCCCGAGCGCCAGAGCCTGGCGCGGGCTCTCCGGCCGCCGTCCTGGTCCCACCCGCTCGGCACCGACCATCTCGGGCGCGACCTCCTGGCCCGCATTCTCTACGGCGGGCGGCTGTCGTTGGTGATCGGGTTCCTCGCCGTGGCCATCGGCCTGGCCGTCGGCGTCCCGCTGGGCGCGATCTCCGGATTCCAGGGAGGGCGCACGGATCTGGTCATCCAGCGCTTCGCCGACATCCTGCTTTCCTTCCCGGGCTTTCTCCTGGCGCTGTCGCTCGTCGCCATGCTCGGCGTCGGTTTGGGGAACGTGATCATCTCGGTGGGCATCAGCGCCGTGCCCTCGTTCATCCGGTTGGTGCGGGGCTCCGTGCTCTCCATCCGGGAGCAGGTCTACGTGGAGGCCGCCCACGCCCTGGGCCAGACGCGGTCGGTGATCATCTTCCGTCACGTGCTGCCCAATGCGATGGCTCCGGTGATCGTGCAGTCGACGCTCAGTCTCGGCTTCGCCATCCTGGTGGCAGCCGGCCTGGGCTTCCTCGGCCTGGGCGTTCAGGCGCCGACGCCGGAATGGGGCACCATGCTGGGCGAGGGCCGGCAGTACATCTTTCGCGCGCCGTCCCTGACGACGTTTCCGGGGTTGGCCATCTTTCTAGCCGTGCTGGGCTTCAACCTCTTCGGCGACGGTCTGCGGGACGCGCTCGACCCTCGCATGCGCACGCTTGGATGACGCCGGCCGTGGTTGACGGGGCGCGGTCGGCCTCCTAGAGTACGACGCCAGGAGGGACGTCCATGAGGCTTTTGAGGTTAGTGCGGTTTCCCCTCGCGCTCGCCATCGTAGCCGTCGCTGTGACCGCGGCGTTGGCCGCCGAGCCCTGCGCCCACCGCGGCAAGCTCGACGTCCTCTATTGCGACGAGAACCGCGACCTCGTCGCCGACCCCCCCAAGGACCGGGCCAGGCTCGTCAGCCCCGACACGCTGGTCTTCACCTACGCGCCGGTGGAGGACCCGGCCGTCTATGAAGGCGCATGGGCCGACTTCGTCAAGCACGTGGAAAAGGTCACCGGCAAGAAGACCAAGTACTTCGGACTCCAGAACTACGCCGCCCAGATCGAGGCCATGCGCTCAGGACGCCTGCATATCTCCGCCTTCTCGACGGGGAGTCTGGTCTACGCCGTCCACCTGGCCGGGGCGGTGCCCTTCGCGATCATGCGCGACGTCCGGGGGCCGTCGGGCTATCACCTGATCGTCATCCGCCACGCCAAGAACGAGGCCATCGGGTCCATCGCCGACCTCAAGGGCAAGCGGGTGGCCCACGTGTCCCAGACGTCCTCCTCCGGCCACCAGGCGCCGGTGTACTTCTTCTCGAGGATGGGCGTGGTGCCCGGCCGTGACTACCAGATCGTCTTCTCCGGCAAGCACGACAACAGCATCTTCGGCGTGGTCAACGGCGACTACGACGCCGCCGCGGTAGCCGACACCGTGCTCGAGCGGATGGTGGCCCGCGGGGTGGTGAAGGCCGGCGACTACAAGGTGATCTACACCTCGCCGGTGTTCCCCACCGCCGGCTTTGCCTACGCCCACACCCTCGACCCCCGCCTCGTCGACAAGATCAAGGAGGCGTTCGTTTCCTTCAAGTTCGAGGGCACGAGCGTTGGCAAGGAGTTCAAGGACCGCACCGGCTTTCTGCCCGTGAACTACGCGCGGGACTGGGAGTCGGTGATCGGCATCCTCGAGGCGAACGGCGTCACCTTCACCAAGGACTCGCCGGAGTACAAGAAGCTCGAAAAGCGAGGCAGCGAGTAGCGGCCGGCGGCAGTGCTCCAGGTCACGGGGCTGCGGAAGACGTACCCCACCGGGGACGCCGCGCTTCGGGGCGTCTCCTTCACCGTCGACGGCCACGACGCCGTCTTCGTCATCGGTTCTTCCGGCGCGGGCAAGTCTACTCTGCTGCGTTGCATCAACCGTCTCGTCGAGCCCGACGCTGGCTCGGTGAAGCTCGATGGGCGGGAAATCACGGCGCTGAGCGGAGCCGCGCTGAGAGCGGCCCGCCGCGCGATGGGCATGATCTTCCAGGAGTTCAACCTGGTCGAGCGGCTCACGGTAATGGAGAACGTGCTGTCGGGCCGGCTCGGCTACGTCACGACCTGGCAGGCCTGGCGCCGGCGGTTCCCCGCCGACGACCTCGAGGCGGCGTTCCGGACGCTGGCCCGGGTGGGGCTCGAGGGCTTCGAGAGCAAGCGGGCCGATGAGCTCTCCGGCGGGCAGCGCCAGCGGGTCGGCATCGCCCGCGCGCTCGTGCAGCGCCCGAAGATCCTGCTCGTCGACGAGCCGACCTCCAGCCTGGACCCGCTGACCTCCGAGGCGGTCATGAAACTGATCGTCGAGCTGGCCGCCGAGGACGGGATCCCGGCTCTGGTGAACATGCACGACGTGCCGCTGGCCCGCGCCTTCGCCCGGCGTGTCATCGGGCTGCGCGCGGGCGAGATCGTCTTCGAGGGCACGGTGAGCGCGCTCACCGCCGAGGCGCTGGAGACCATCTACGGTGGGATGTGGACCAGCGCGGAGAGGCCATCGCGATGAGCGCCCGCGCCTGGCGCCGGCCGTCGCTCTGGCCTCGACCCTGGATGGGGCCCGTCGTGTGGTCCGGCGCCGCCGCGTTCCTGCTCTGGAACGCGGTCAGCTTGGAGATCAACCCGGATCGAATCGCCCGTGGATTGGGCCGGCTCGGCGAGGTCGCTGCGCGGGCCGTTCCCCCGGACTTCGCCCGCACCGGGCTGCTGGTGAGCGGCGTGCTCGAGAGCGTGGAGATCGCCACGCTCTCGACGCTGTTCGGCGTCTTGCTCGGCATCCCGGTGGCCGTGCTGGCCGCCCGCACGGTCGTGCCCCCGGCCGTCTACGCGAGCGGGCGGGGGACGATCACGCTCGGGCGCACCTTCCACGAGCTGATCGTGGGCATCCTGTTCGTCAAGGCCGTGGGCTTCGGCCCGCTGGCCGGCGTGCTCACCCTCACCGTGAACTCGGTCGGCTTCTTCTCCAAGCTCCTCGCCGAAGAGATCGAGCGCATCGACCGGGGTCAGATCGAGGCTGTGCGCGCCACCGGTGCCTCACGGGCCCAGATCCTCATCTACGGCGTGCTGCCGCAGGTGTTGCCGCGGATCATCGGCCTCACCATCTACCAGTGGGACATCCACCTCCGGCAGTCCACCATCATCGGCATTGTGGGGGCGGGCGGGATCGGCGCCACGCTGCTCAACGCCTTCTCCCGCTACGACTACGACTTCGCCCTCGCCATTCTGATCGTCATCGTGGCCATCGTGCTGGTGGGCGAGGCGGTGAGCGCCGTCGCCCGTCGGGCCGTCCAGTGAGCCCGGCCCTCCGCACCTGGAGACGATTCACGCCGATGGGGGCCGCCCTGCGCACGCTGGGGCAGGTGGCGGTGGTCGGGCTGGCGGTCTGGATGCTGGCCCGGCTCGGCATCCGCTGGGAGTACGTCGCCGACGCGCCCTGGCAGATCGGCGACCTGCTCGGCCGGATGTTCCCGCCGGAGTGGTCGGCGGCCGGCGCGCTGGTGGGGCCGCTGATCCAGACGGTGAACATCGCCACGCTGGGCACGGCCCTGGCCATCGCACTTTCCCTGCCGGTGGCGCTGCTGGCCGCGCTCAACACGACACCGAACCGCGCCACCTACGGCCTGGCCCGCGTGGTCATGGTGCTGAGCCGCTCGGTGGACACGCTGATCTGGGCGCTGGTGTTCATCATCGCGGTCGGCCCGGGCTCGCTGGCCGGCGTGCTGGCCATCGCCGTGCGCTCGATCGGGTTCGTCTCCAAGCTGCTCGCCGAGGGCATCGAAGAGATCGACGCCGGCCAGGTGGAGGCCGTGACCGCCACCGGCGCCGGCCGCTGGCAGGTCCTCTTCTACGCCGTCGTGCCCCAGGTGCGCCCGGTGTTCGCCGGCGTGGCCATCTACCGCTGGGACATCAACATCCGGGAGTCCACCGTGCTGGGCCTGGTGGGCGCCGGCGGCATCGGCTTCGCGCTCAACGAGGCGATCCTCGGGCTCGAATGGAGCCGGGTGGGCATGATCCTCGTCATCGTCCTGGCCGTAGTCGCCGCCTCGGAGGCGGGGTCGGCCTGGCTCCGCAAGCGCGCCACCTGAGCGCCGCCTCCCGCCGCGCGGCGCTCTCCGTCGGCATCGCCGCCGTCACCCTCGCCGTCCAGAACGGCATCCTGATGGCCTTCGCGGTCCTCTACCTGCCGCTGATCGCGGAGTTCGGCGGCTCGCGGGGCGACGTGGCCGCCGTGCACTCCGCGGTGCTTTTACTGGGCGGCTTCGGCGGTCCGCTCGTCGGCTGGGCCTTCGACCGGCTCGGACCGCGCCGGCTGTTCCAGGCCGGCGCGCTGCTCGCCGCCGCGGCGTTCGTCGTGGCGAGCCGGGTCGGGTCGCTGCCGGCGCTGATCCTCGTCTACGGGGTCATCGGCGGGCTCGGCCTGGCGATGCTCGGCAGCCAGGCCAACATGATCGTGGCCGCGCTGTGGTATCCCGCGGCCCGCGGCCGCGCCATCGCCGTAGCCGATCTCGGCACGGGCTTCGGCGCCTTCTGCTTCGTCCCGCTGGCCCAGATCCTGGTGGACACGATCGGCTGGCGGGGCACGCTGCTTGTCTGGGCCGGGCTGCTCGTCAGCGTCGTGATCCCGCTCAACGTCTTCCAGCGGCTGCCCGAGCGCGTGGTGCCCGTCAGGCGTGAGACGCCGGCCGCGGCGCGGGGCTGGACAGTCGCGCTCGCCGTGAGATCGCCCGCCTTCTGGTGGCTCGCCCTCACGCGGTTCTGCGCGGCGTGTGCCTTCCCGATCCTCAATACCCACATGGTGGCCCACGCCATTGATCACGGAATCGCGCCGGCCACGGCGGCCGCCGCGCTCGGCACCGTCAGCCTGGTGAGCCTTCCTGGACGGCTTGCCACCGGCTGGCTGTCGGACCGGATCGGCCGGGCGCCCACGCTGACGATCGCCTACGCGAGCGCAACCGTCGGCATCGGCTGCCTCGCCTTGCTGGCCTTTACGCAGTCGCCCTTGTGGCTGGCCCTCTACGTGGTCTTCTTCGGACTGGCCCAGGGCTCGAGCGGGATCGTCGGCTCCGCCCGGGCGGTCGACGTCTTCGCCGGGGCCTCTTTTGGGACAATCTACGGCTGGCTGACGCTGGCGGGCGGCCCCGGCGAGGCGCTGGGCGCGTGGATCGGTGGGGCGATCTTCGACCGGACGGGCAGCTACCTGGGCGCCTTCATCATTGCGGTGGTAGCGCTGGCCGTCGGACTCACCGCCATGTGGCGCGTGCGCTCGGACCTGCGAATGTCGAGGATGTCCTAGAATTTGGCAGGTGCTTGGCTCAATGCGTGAGGACTCGTTCCCTGAATAAGGCCGAAAGAGCTTCATTCGTCACGGAGCTTGAGTCAAGGTTTGGACGAGTGCGATCGCTACAGGGTAGCCAATCTTTGCTCGAGTTTGGCGAAAACTTATGCCGGATCTACGTCAGATACTCTCGAGTGCATGGCCAAGGGCGAACGTTCTATGGCCTTCGGCAAGACGATCTGCGGGAATTGGAAGGGCGACTCTCCTTTGTCGTTTTTCTCTGGGAGGGTCAGACGGCGCCTTTAATCGTGCCGTTTGCTGACTACGAGGAAGTGTTCCACGATACGACGCCGGCCAGGGATCGTCAGTACAAGACTCAGATCTACATCAGCGAGGAGGGAACTGAGCTTTATATAGCCAGAGCGGGGCGCTTTAACGTAGATGCACATATCGGTTGGGAAAGCATGGAGCGGGCTGTCCGCGCACGACGAGCCGATATCCCTGACCTGACGCATCCTCAGATTCAGACGCTCCTTGGGGCGATCGGAGCACTCAAGAACTTCGATGTCTGGATTCCATTGGCAGATCGCGAAGCGTTGGATTGGTCCATGGCGAGGAGATTCTCTTGCGTTCGGGCGCTGCCGTATGAGCGGACAACCTGTGCTCTGCTCGATGCCGTAGATGCGATGTGGCTTCGGCGTGGGTCAAACGAGCTCGTTGCATTGTATGAAGTGGAACACTCGACCCCGATCTACTCTGGGCTGTTGCGTCTGAACGATATTCGCTTGACCCTGACTTACGAGCCGCGGCTGGCGATCGTCTCAAACGATGTGCGGCGTTCTGTCTTCATGAAACAACTACGTCGACCTACTTTCCAGCGGAGCGGGCTGACTGAGAAGTGCACATTTCTGGAGTATAGGGAAGTCTTTGAATGGTACAGACGCGCTAAAGGCGACTGAGTTCTAATCCTGTTCAGCGTCCGGGGTTGGCGGAGGCCGGAGCCATGCAGGAAGTTCTGTGCCTTCGGCGACAACTGCTTTGGCAATGGCGGCGTCAAGCTCCGCGCTGTAGTCCAGGTAGTCCATCTCCTCGGCATCTTCGAAGAGCGCTATGATACGCCCATCATCAGTCATAACAGCGAGTTTCATGGCGCTTCCCTCACGGTGCTGAGCGTCGAGTCTCGACCACCCGCGCGCAGGTCCACGTACAGCTCGATCTCGTGACCGTCGGGATCGCGGACGCAGAAGCAGTCGTCCTGCTCGCCGAACGGTTTGAGCCCGTGGCCCTCCACCCAGCGGCGGGCCGCGGCCAGATCCGCCGTGGAGTCGCCGACCTCGAAAGCGATGTGGTAGAGGCCGGGCACGCCCTTGGGTTGCGGCCCCGGGCCCTCGGCGCGGGCCAGCTCGCAGGAGACGTCGTGATGATGGCGGCCGGCGGAGAAGAACACGATGCGGCCGTTCTTGCCGGTGCCCGTCTCGGCCAGGCCGAGGACTTCGCGGTAGAACCGGCGGCACGCGTCCAGGTCGCGGACGAACAGCGAGATGTGACCCAGCTCCCGGATTTTGAGCCGCGACGGTGTCTGCATTCGGCGGGTAGTGTACCATTGCTGGGTCATGGCTGATTCGAAGCCGGCGGCCTACACAGAGACCGCCGCGCCCCCGCTCGTCGTCGACGCCGTCGAGCGAGTCCGACCCCACGCCAAGCTGATCGGTCTGCTCGCCCTCGGCCACCTCGTCATCGACGTGAATCAGGGCTCGCTGCCGGCGATCCTGCCGTTCCTCAAGAACCTGCATGGCCTCTCGTATACCGAGGCGGGCGCGATCGTGCTGGCCGCGAACATCACCTCGTCGGTCATCCAGCCGCTGTTCGGCTACCTCGCCGACCGGACGGCGCGCCGCTGGCTGCTGCCGCTCTCCGTGTTCGTGTCAGGTCTGGGGCTCGGGCTCACCGGCGTGGCGCCCGGCTACGGCGCCCTGCTGCTGCTCGTCGCGTTCATGGGGCTTGGCGTGGCCGCCTATCATCCGGAGGGCTACAAGACGGCGGCCGCGATGGCCGGCGACCGGAAAGCCACGGGGCTGTCGTGGTTCTCGCTGGGCGGCAACATCGGGATCGCCCTCGGCCCTCCCCTGATTACCACGCTGGTGACGAGCATCGGCATCGCCGGCAGCCTGGGCATGGTCGTGCCGGCCACCATGGTTGGCGTCCTGTTGCTGGCAACGCTGCCGGTGCTCTCGCGCCCGCTGACGCCCGCGGCCGCGAAAGCCGGAGCGCCGGCGCGCGGGGTCAACATGCCGGGCGCGATGGCCCTGCTGGTCGTGGTGGTGACGATCCGTTCCTGGACCCAACTCGGCTTCACGACCTTCGTGCCGTTCTATTACGTGGATCACCTCGGGGCCGACCCGCGGCTGGTGGGGCCGCTGCTTTTCGTCTTCCTGGGTGCCGGCGCGCTCGGCACCGTCATCGCGGGCCCGCTGGCCGACCGGTGGGGGCCGCGGCAGTTCATGACGTGGGTCTTCGTCGCCGCGGCGCCGCTCGGCGCGCTCTTCCTGAGCACCAGCGGCGTGCTGGCCTTCGTGGTTCTGGGTCTGTTCGGGGCGGTCCTGGTCTCGACGTTCACCGTGTCGATCGTGCTCGGTCAAGCCTATATGCCCCGCCAGGCCGGCATGGCCTCGGGCCTGATCGTGGGCTTCGCCATCGGCACCGGCGGCCTGGGCGTCACGCTCCTGGGTTGGATCGCCGACCACTGGGGGCTGCTTACCGCGCTCTGGATCAGCGCGCTCATGCCGCTCGCCGGTTTCGTGGCCGCGCTGCTGCTGCCCGCTCCACGCGAGAGGGCATGAACGAAGGTTCATCCTTTCAGGATGGCGAGCAGGTGCTGCTGATCGACCAGCGCGGCAAGCGCCATCTGCTCTTTCTCCGCAAGTCGGAGACCTTTCACTCCGACCGCGGCTGGATCCCCCATGACGCCGTGATCGGCCAGCTCGAGGGCAGCTGGATCCGCAGCTCGCTCGGACTTCGCTATCTCGCTCTCCGCCCGACGCTGGCCGAGTTCGTGCTGGATATGCCGCGGGGCGCCCAGGTCATCTATCCCAAGGACCTGGCGATCATCCTGTTCTGGGCCGACATCTTCCCCGGCTGCCGGGTGCTGGAGGCGGGCACCGGCTCGGGGGCCCTCACGCTGGCCCTGCTGCGTGCCGTGGGGCCCGAGGGGCGTGTCATCACCTACGAGCAGCGCGACGAGTTCGCGCGGCGGGCGCTGGCCAACATCCACATGCGCATGGGCGAGGTGCAGAACCTCACCGTCCGGCTCCGGCCTGTCGAAGACGGTCTGGCCGACGAGGAGCCTGTCGATCGGGTGCTGCTGGACTTGCCCGAGCCCTGGAAGCTGACGCGCCTGGTCGCCGGCGTGCTCCGCCCGGGGGGCATCCTGCTGGCCTACGTGCCCACCATCATCCAGTCGCAGCAGCTCTCGGAAGCCCTGCTGCGCGAGCCCTCCTGGGCGCTGGTCGAGACGTTCGAGACGCTCATGCGCCCCTGGAATATCGAAGGCCAATCGGTGCGCCCGTTCCACCGCATGGTGGCCCACACCGGCTTCATCACCGTCGCCCGGCGGGTCGTGCCCGAGGAAGGGCGCCAACGAGCGCCGCGCCTCGGGCCCGCGGAGCAGGATCGACCCGAATGATCACGTTCATGCGTCGGTATCGCCGGAGCCTCCAGGTGGGGCTGCTCATCGTGATCGCTGCCTTCGTGGCCTCGTTGTTCATCTTCGGGGCCACCGGTCCCGACGGCGCGGCCCGCGACCATGTCGCCACCGTCAACGGCGAGTCGATCTCCGCCGAGCGCTACCACCGGCGCTACCAGGAGTACCTGAATACCTACGCCCAGATCCTCCGGGAGCGGTTCTCGCCGGGCATGGCCGAGCAGATGGGACTCCGCCAGCAGGTCGTCGACGACCTCGTCCAGGAGGAGCTGGTGGTGCAGCGCGCCCGCGCCGAGGGGCTTGCCGCCACCGACGAGGAGCTGAACGTCCAGATCCACGCCATCCCGGCCTTCCACGAGGGTGGCCGCTTCACCCTCAAGCGCTACGAGGAGGTGCTCCGGCGCGTCGGCGTCGCCAAGGGCGCCTTCGAGGACGACATGCGGCGCCGGCTCACGCGAACGAAGGTCGAGCAGACGGTTCGTGGCGGTGTGCGGGTGTCCGAGGCCGAGATCGAGCAGGCCTACGTGCAGGCCCGTGAGGAAGTGCGCGCGGCCTGGGCGCTGGTGGACCTCGCGCCGCTCGCCGCCGCCGTCACGCCCACCGACGAGGAGCTGGTCGCCTACCACCGGGCCCACGGCGACGAGTTCCGCCAGCCCGAAAGACGTCGCGTTCAGTACGTCGCCGTCAATCCCAAGGATTTCAAGCCAGCGGTCTCCGCCGGCGAGGTGGAGAAGTACTATGCCGAGCGGGGCGCCGAGTTCGAGGAGCCGCGGCAGGTCCGGGCCGCGCACATCCTGGTGCGCGTGCCCGAGACGGGCGGCAGCGAGGCCGAGGATCAGGCCCGGGCCAAGGCGGCCGAGGCCATCAGCCGTGCCAAGGCCGGCGAGGACTTCGCCAAGCTCGCCCGCGAGCAGTCGCAGGATCCCGGCTCAGCCCAGCAGGGCGGGGACATCGGCCTGATCAAGAAGGGCGAGACGGTGCCCCAGTTCGAGCAGGCGCTCTTCGCCCTCAAGAAGGGTGAGATCTCGCCCGAGCCGGTGCGGACGCCGTTCGGCTTCCACGCCATCAAGGTGATGGAGATCCGCGAGGGCGGCAAGAAGCCGCTCAAGGACGTCGCGGCGGAGATCCGCGAGCGCCTGGCTGGCGAGGCGGCCGACCGCAGCGCCCGGGACAAAGCGGAAGAGATCCGCGCGAAGCTCATTGGCGCCGCCGATTTCATGGCCGAAGCCCGCACGCTGGGCGCCACTCCGGTAGAGACCACCATCGCGCGCCGCGAGCGAGCGCCGGCCTTCGCTCCGGCCGACCCGCTGGAAGAGGCGGCCTTCGAGCTGACGAAGGGCGGGGTCTCGGCGCTCGTCAAGACGCCGGCGGGGTGGCTCGTGCTCAAGCACGTCGAGTCGCTGCCCGCCGCGGTGCCCCCGCTCGGCGAGATCCGGGACAAGGTGGCGGCCGGAGTGAAGCGCCAGAAGGCGGAAGCCCAGGGGCTCGACAAGGCCCGGCAGCTCGCGGCCGAGGCCCGGACGGCGGACCTCGCCGCCGTGGCCCGCAAGCTCGGCGCCACCTACGGCGAGACTCCGGGCTTCTCACGCACCAAGCCGGCCGAGCGCCTGCCGGGTGAAGCGATGCTGGCCACGCTCCGAACGCCCGCCGGCGCGTTCACCGAGCCCGTCAAGACCCAGCAGGGCTACTACGTGCTCAAGACCCTCGAGCGCATCGCTCCCAGCCCGGGCGGTCTGGCCGGCGAACGGGACAAACTCGCCAGCGAAGCGCTGGCCCGTAAGCAGAGTCAGGCCTGGGAGTCGTGGGTCGGTGCCGCGCGCCAGGGCGCCAAGATCGATGTCTCCACACGCCTGCCCGCCAGCCGACCTCGCTCTTAGTCCTTAGTCCGGACTCTTCACGCGCGCGCGACGGCGGCGAAATCGGGCGGCTGGCGCCGAGGGTGGACAGGGCGGGCGAGGCGGGGCCGCTCGACCACGCAGCACGCGACCGCATGCTGGCCGGGCGCGGTCCGCGCTTCACCCGGCGGGAACGGGGTCTCATCGACCCGCCTCGCCCCGCCATGTCCACGCCGGCCTGAGTAATAAACTAGCACATTAGTTGATTAATCACATAATCACATTATCACCTATGCCATTTATGGCAGAATCACCTCATGCTGCCGTACAACGCTGGCACCGTCCTGGATCTGGCCCAGGAACTGGACCGCTGGAAGGCCCAACTGGACTACCGTGGTCCGATCACCCGGGCGTGGGCAGGTCGCCTGCGCCGCGACCTGGAGGCCGAGGCGGTGGCCGCCTCCACCTCCATGGAAGGGGTCCCGGTCACGGTCGAAGAGGTCCATCGTATCCTCGCTGGCGAGCGACCACCTGAGATACGCGAGGAGGACGCTGCGCTCGTCCGCGGCTACCGCGACGCGATGAGCTTCGTTCTGCGCCGCGCCGCCGACGCGGCCTTCAGGTGGGATCGGGAACTTCTCATCGGCCTCCACGATCGAATCCTCGCAGGCAACTCGGCTGCGGGGGCGGGCCGCTTCCGCACCGGCCCGGCATACCTCGTGGACAACCGTACCGGCGAGCTGCGCTTCCAACCGCCACCCCCCGAGGACGTGCCCGCCCTCGTCGACAGGGCGTGTTCCCGAATGCAGGAGGGGCTCGAGCATCCGGCCATCGCTGCCGCCTGGATCCACGCCGCCGTGGCCGCCATCCATCCGTTCAAGGATGGCAACGGTCGGGCCTCCCGCGTCCTCGCTTCTCTCGCGATGTACCGAGGAGGCTTCAAGCTGCCCGAGTTCACGTCGCTGGAGGAATGGTGGGGCCGACATCTGTCCGACTACTACGCGGCCTTCCGGTGTCTCGGCGAGACGTTCGATCCCAACGCCGACGTCACGCCGTTCATCCGTGCTCACATGGAGGGCCACCTCCATCAGGTGCGGGCTCTCGACCTGAGAGAGCGCGTCCAGCAAAAGGTCTGGACGGCTATCGAAGAGGCGGTGACGGCTGCGGGGCTCGAGCCTCGTGTAGCGAATGCGGTGTGGGACGCCTTCTTCGGCCGGAGCGTCACTCCACGCTACTATCGGCCACTCGCGGACGTGAGCCCTGCGACGGCGACGAACGATCTCGCTGCGGCGGTCGCCGCTGGGCTCCTCCGGCCCGAGGGCAGGGCCAGATCGCGGACCTATCAAGCGGGAGCCGAGCTGTATCCGCGGATCGGGTCAGTACTCGGGGTGCGAGTTGATGACACGGGCGACACGGCAAGAGCCATCATCGTCGGCGAACTCACCAAACGTGTTGCCGCTGAAAGACCTAAGTAAGACTCCGATCACATCGCGGAGGTAGCCCTGCCGGCCACCGACGAGCGAAGACCTCGTCCTGACCGGTGCTCAGAGGTAGTTGAGCGCGTACACGCGTGGCTCCGCGCCCCCTCGCCCCCGCTCGGCCTCCAGGCGGAGTCCCGGGACAAGGCCATGGCCGTATTCGCGGCCGCGGTGCAGAAGTTGCCCCGCTCAAGCGCACCGTTAGTCTGGTGAGTCATGCATGCATGATAGGAAAGGACGACGATGGCGGCTCTGACAGAGACGACCCGTCGTGACTTGATTACTCGGGATCCATGTCCGCCTCCGATCGAAGCCTCAGCACTTCGTACTCGCCCGCGAGCCGTAGTTCCCGTAGCGCATGCTCCACGCCCTCCGGTGTCAACTTCCAGACGCCATGGTGACTTCCATCGAGATAACCATGGTTGACGAGCCTCTGGCGCGTCCACTGAACGCGGTTGTGCCAGTGCAGTCCTGGATGGCCGTCGGGCCGCCTTTGGATGCGCTCGTTTTCCGTCAGCTTAAAAAAGTTGGCCAAAGGCTCATAGCTCGAGCCCGCCGACACCCTGTGCTCGCTGCCCCCGTTGAGAAGGATGAAGCACAAGAGGGGTCCATCCATTTCTTCGCATTCCGGGAAGGGCATAATTGTCCCTCATGCGATCCACGTCCAGCGGGCTGATACGGAAGCTATATAAGTTAGCGCTGCGAGGGAAGCGTGCGGGCGCTCTCCCAGGCGCGGCGGACAGCCGTCCGGCGCAGCCGCGGGAATCGGATCCAGGAGAAGGCCCGCAGCCCGCGCAGGTCGTCGAACCACGAGTAGATCACGGGGGTGGCCACCAGGGTCACCAGCAGGCAAAGCGCCTGCCCGCCCACGACGACGGTGGCCAGCGAGGCCCGCGAGGCCGAGCCGTCGCCCCGTCCCAGCGCCACCGGCAGCATGCCGGCGATGATGGCCAGCGTCGTCATCAGGATGGGGCGGAGCCGCGCGCGGTCGGCCTGCATCTGGGCCTCGAACCGGGAGAGGCCCCGGGCGCGCAGCACGTTGGTGTAGTCCACCTGGAGGATCGCGTTCTTCTTCACCACGCCCATGAGCAGGAACAGCCCCATGATCGAGTAGATGTTGAGCGTCTTGCCGACGAGGAGGAGCGTCAGCAAGCCGAACGGAATGGACAGGAACATCGAGATCATGATGGTGACCGGGTGGATGAACGACTCGAACTGGGCGGCCAGGACGATATAGATGAAGGCCAGGGAGAGCACCAGGGCGATGAGGAAGCTCTGGATGGACTCCTGCAGCAGCTTGCCGCGTCCGGTGGTGATGATGCCGTAGTCGAGCGGCATCTGCTGCCGGGCCACCGCGGCGTACGCTTCGCGGTACGCCTCGGCCAGCGGCTTCTGGTAGAGGTTGGAGACGATCGTGATGGAGCGCTCCTGGGAGTAGCGCTCGATCTGGCCGGGGCTCATGCCGCTGCCCAGGGTGGCCACGTTGCTGAGGCGCACCAGGCGCCCGTCGCCCGCCGGCACGTAGAGGTTGGGCAGCGTGCTGGGATTCGCCCGGAAGCTCTCTTTCAGCCGCAGCCGCACGTCGTACTGCTCACCGAGCTCGCGGTAGAAGCCGACCTCCTCGCCCCCCACCAGGATCCGTAGCGCCGAGGCGATGGCCTCCACGCGCACCCCCAGGTCGGAGGCCTTCTGGCGGTCGATCTGGACCTGCACCTCCGGCTGCCGGTAGGCCAGGGCGGTGTCCAGGTCCACGAAGCCCGGCTTGGCGCGCAGCTCGGCGATGACCTTCTGGGCGTAGTCCTCCAGCCGCGCGATGTCGGTCCCGCGCAGGATCAGGTTGAACTCGGTCTGGCGGAAGCCGCCGCCGCCGATCAGGTTGATGTTCTGCACGCTGACCCGCATCCCCGGGAAGGCGGCCAGCCGCTGCCGCACCTCCTGCTTGAGCTCGTCCTGCGTGCGCGCGCGCCGGGAGAGATGGCTGAGCCCGACGTAGATGGAGATGTCGGTGACGTTGGCCTTGGCCTGACCGCGCACGCCGACGGTGGAGAAGAGCGTCACCACCTCGGGGAGCTTGCGGATCTCGTCCTCCATGCGGGCGATGATCTCGGCCGTGCGCTCGAGCGACGAGCCGGGCGTCGCCTCGGCCACGACCTCGAACTCACTCATGTCGTCGTTGACGACGAACTCGAGCTTGGACGTCGTCAGCAAGTAGTAGCCGGAGCCGAGGATGGCCAGGCAGGCCAGCAGGACCACCCACCGGTGGTGCAGCGACCAGCCGAGCAGCCGCTCGTAGCCGCGCTCCAGCGCGGAGTAGAGGCGTCCGGACCGGGCGGCGTGGCCGCCTCCGCGCTCCGGCCGCGGGGCGTCCCCGCCGGCGGTCTCCGCCCGCGGCGCGAAGATCCGCGCCGCCAGCATGGGCGTGAGCGTGAAGGCCACCAGCAAGGAGACCATGATGGCGAACGTCGCCGTCAGCCCGAACGAGTTCCAGAACTTGCCCACCAGGCCACCCATGAAGGCCACGGGCAGGAAGATCACCACCAACGAGAGGGTGGTGGCCAGGACGGCCAGGGCGATCTCGCGGGTCCCGGTGATGGCGGCCTCGAATGGCGACCGCCGCTCCTCGTGGATGTGCCGGTAGATGTTCTCCAGCACGATGATGGCGTCGTCGATGACGATGCCCGTCGACAGCGAGAGTCCCAGCATCGTGAGGTTGTTGAGGGTGAACCCGGCCATGCGCATGAGGGTGAAGGTGGCCACGATCGAGCAGGGGATGGCCAGCGCGGCCACGAAGGCCGGGCGGAGCTTGCGGACGGAGGCGAAGCACACCATCGTGACCACGCAGGCCCCCGCCGTCACCTTGAGGAGGAGGTCGGGGTCGCCGGTCAGGAAGGCGGTGCCCACCACGCCGACGATGAGGCCGACCGCCGCCGTCTCCCACCACACGAGGTTGCCGATGAACACGGCCACGATCAGGCTGGCCAGGAGCCCCCCCAGCAGCAGGTGGTCGTTGACCTCGTGCATGGAGCGCTTGATGAAGCGCGACAGGTCGCGCACCACGTCGAAGCGGATGTCCTGGGGCAAGCCCTTTTGGATCTCGGCCAGCTTCTTCTTGAGCGCGTCCACCACGGCGACCGTGTTGGTGCCCGACTGCTTGCGGATGACCAGCGAGACGGCGTTCTTGCCGTCGAGACGGGAGAGCGTGCGGGCCTCCTCCTCGCCGTCCGTCACCACGCCGATGTCGCGGATGCGGACGGGCCCACCCTTGAGGTCGGCGACGATCAACTCCTCGAACCCCAGAGGGGACTCGATGCGCCCCAGCGTGCGGACCCCTTCCTCACGGGCGCCGCTGGTGAGGCGGCCGCCGGGGATCTCCACGTTCTGGCGGGCCAGCGCGTCGCGCACCTGCTGGATGCTCAGGCCGTAGGCGGCCAGCTTGTCGGGGTCCACGAAGACCTGGATCTCCCGCTTGCGGCCGCCGACCAGGGTGATGGCGCCCACGTCCTTGACCGTCTCCAGCTGGCGTTTCACGCGCTTGTCGGCGATCTCGGTGACCTCGCGGACCGAGCGCCGGCCGGACACGACCACGGCCAGCACGGGAGCGGAATCGGGATCGGCTTTCTCGACGACCGGCATGTCGGTGCCGGGGGGGAACCGGGACAGTACGGCCGAAACCTTTTCCCGGACGTCGTTGGCCGCCTCCTGCACGTTGCGCTCGAGCACGAAGGTGGCGAAGACCTGGGACTGACCTTCGATGGAGGAGGACCGCAGCTCGTCCAGGCCGGCGATGGTGTTGACCGCTTCCTCGATCACCTTGGTGATCTGGCTCTCGATCTCCTCCGGCGAGGCGCCGGGCAGCCGGGTGGTGATGGTGATGGTGGGCAGATCGACCTTGGTGAAGATGTCGAGCCCGAGCTGAAAGAACGAGGCGATGCCCAGCACGACCAGCGAGGTGATCAGCATCGTGGTGAAGACGGGGCGCCGAACGAAAACCTCTAATGCCGTCATGATCGCGGTGAGCTAGCGGGTGCTGGCGACGGTGACGGGGGCGCCGTTGAAGAGGGCCGGGAGGTTGGAGGTGGCCACGGCCTCGCCGGCCCGGACGCCTTCGGCGATCTCCAGCCAGGGCCCCTGGCGCTGGCCCACCCGGACCAGCCGCTCCTCGGCCGTGGCCGAGCCGCCCCCGCCGGGGACGACGAAGACCTTGCTGAGCCCGGCGACGTAAATGACGGCCTCGGCCGGCACGAAGACGGCGGCGGCGTTCGCCTCCGTGAGCACGCTGCCCTTGGCGAAGAAGCCGGGATGCAAAACGGCACCCTCGTTGGGGACTCGCGCCTCCAGCGCGAGCGTGCGCGTCTGGACGTCCACGGCCGGGGCCACCCGCAGCACGGCGCCCCCGAACTGGCGGCCGGGGTGGGCCTCCACGCTCAGGCGTACGGGCTGGCCGATCCGCAGCGCGGGCGCGTGGCGCTCGGGCACGCTGCCCACGTACTTGAGCGGGTTAGCGATCACCAGGGTGAAGAGCGCGGTGTTCTGGTTGACGAACTCTCCGGCCGAGATGTGGCGCCGGGCCACCAGCCCGGCGATGGACGCGCGCACAGTCGTGTCTTGCAGCCGCTTCTGGGCAATGCCCAGAGTGGCCTGGGCCCGCTTGAGTTCCGCCTCCGCCGACTGGACCTGATCGGGGTGCTGCGCGAGCGCCACCTTGGCCGCGGCCAGATGCGACGCTGCCACGTTCTGGCCGTTGCGGGCATTGTCCACCTCGCGGGCCGCGATGAGCTGGCGTTCGAAGAGCTGCTGCGAGCGGTCGAACTCAGACTTGGCCCACTCGAACAGCGACTGTGCGCGGGCCACCTCCGCCTCCAAGGTGGCCAGCGTGTCTCGCTGGCGGCGCAGCCCGGCGCTGGCCACCGACACCGCGGCCTGCGCCTGCTCGACGGCCAGCTCGAATTCGCGCCGGTCGTAGTCGGCCAGGACGGCGCCGGCTTCCACTCGGTCGCCCAGGTCGACCCGGAGGCGCGCGATCGTGCCCGGCTGCTCGGACTTGGCCACCACCTCTTCCCAGGCGAGCAGGCTGCCCGAGGTCTCCACCGTGCGCTGGACCGTCCGGGACTCGGCGCGGCCCGTCGTAATGGGGATGGCCTTGATGGTCGGCGCGGCGCTCTCGCGCGGCCGCCCCCCACCGGGCGCGTCGGCCTGCGACCGGTTACAGGCCGCGGCGGTCACCAGCAGGACCGCGAGGAGCGTCGCGCGCGCGGAGGTCACCCGCACAGGATACACCGGCACGCGGGGGCCATGTTAAGGTACGTCCCATGGCGATTCAGCGCACGCCCATGACGCGCGGCGGGTACGAGAAGCTCGCCGCCGAGCTGGATCGACTCAAGCGGGTGGACCGCCCGGCCATTTCGCGAGCCATCGCCGAGGCGCGTTCGCACGGTGATCTCAGCGAGAACGCCGAGTACCACGCGGCGCGGGAGAAGCAGTCCTTCATCGAGGGGCGCATCGCCGAGCTGGAAGGCAAGGTCGGCGCCGCCGAGGTGATCGAGCCTCCGAGCGAAGGGGACCGCGTCACCTTCGGCTCGACGGTGCTTCTGGAAGACGAGACCGGCAAGCAGCACCGCTACTGGATCGTCGGCTCCGACGAGACCGCGCCGGCCAAGGGCCGGATCTCGGTGCTTGCTCCACTGGCCCGCACGCTGATCGGCAAGAGTGTGGGCGATCGGGTGACAGCCCAAGTGCCCGGCGGCCGGCGCACGTTCGACATCGTGAAGGTCAACTTTCTCTGGATGGACTAGACACCGTGCCCACCCCTCCCCGACCATCCCGCTGACCGTGCCCAAGGTTCGCGTCGACGACGGCGTCAATCTGTACTACGAGCAGGTCGGGAGCGGCACGCCGCTGGTCTTCGTCCACGAGTTCGCTGGCGATGCCGCGAGCTGGGCGCCCCAGGTGCGCTTCTTCGCGCGGCGCTACCGGACGATCGCCTTCAACGCGCGCGGCTATCCCCCGTCCGACGTCCCCGAGGATCTGGCCGCCTATTCGCAGGACCGGGCGGTGGAAGACATCCGCGGGCTGCTCGACGCGCTGGCCATCCCCCAGGCCCACGTGTGCGGGCTTTCCATGGGCGGCTACGCCACGCTGCACTTCGGGCTCAGGCACCCGCAGCGCGCGCTGTCGCTGGTCGTCGCCGGCGCCGGCTACGGGAGCGGCGCCGGTGACCGCGAGCGCTTCCGCCAGGACTCGGAAGCGAACGCGCGCTCCCTGGAGGACAAGGGCATGGCCGCCTTCGCCGAATACTACGGACGCGGGCCGGCGCGCGTGCAGTTCATCGACAAGGACCCCCAGGGCTGGCGAGAGTTCTTCGACCGCCTGTCCGCCGGGTCGGCGAGGGGCCACGCCCTCACCCTGCGCGGGGTGCAGATGACCCGGCCCTCGATCTTCGACCTGGGCGAACGGCTCGAGCGGCTGGAGGTTCCCACGCTCATCATGACCGGCGACGAAGACGAGCCCTGCCTGGAACCGTCGGTCTTCATGAAGCGCAAAATTCCCACGGCCGGACTGGTGCTCCTGCCCAAGTCCGGCCACGCGATCAACCTGGAGGAGCCCGAGGCGTTCAACCGCGCCGTGCTCGACTTCCTCACCGCGGTGGAGGCGGGGCGCTGGGGCCGCCGCAATCCGGCGTCGCAGTCGGCCTCCGCCGTGCTGCCGCCGGAGCTGGCGGAGCGACGCCGATGAGCCTGCCCCTCGCCCATATCCGGGTCATCGACCTCACGCGGGCCCGGGCCGGCCCCACCGCCGTTCGCCAGCTCGCCGACATGGGCGCCGACGTGATCAAGGTGCAAACGCGAGAGGTCGTGGAGGGCGACTCCACCGACCTCGGGTTCGACTACCTGAACCTGCACCGCAACAAGCGGGCGATGACGTTGGACCTCAAGCATCCGCGCGGCGTGGAGCTCCTCAAGCGCATGGTGGCCCGCGCCGACGTCGTGGTGGAGAACTTTCGGCCCGACGTCAAGCACCGGCTCGGCATCGACTACGCGGCGCTCTCGGCGGTGAACTCGCGCCTGGTCTACGGCTCCATTTCCGGCTTCGGGCAAACAGGGCCCTATCGCGATCGTCCCGGTTACGACCAGATCGCCCAGGGGATGGGCGGCCTGATGTCGATCACTGGGCTGCCCGGTCAGGGACCGGTGCGCGTGGGGATCCCCGTGGCCGATCTCACTGCGGGGATCTTCCTGGCCCAGGGAATCCTGGTGGCGCTGCTCGAGCGGGAGCGCTCGGGCCGCGGCCAGTGGGTGCACACGTCGCTCCTGCAGGCCATGGTCACCATGCTGGACTTCCAGGCGGCCCGCTGGCTCATCGACAGCGAGATCCCGCCGCAGGCGGGCAACGACCATCCCACCGGGATTCCCACCGGTGTCTTCACCACCGCCGATGGCCACATCAACATCGCGGCCTCGGGCCAGGTCATGTACCGCCGGTTATGTACGGCCATCGGCGCCCCCGAGCTGCTCGACGATCCGCGCTTCGGCACCCTGGCCGACCGTTCGCGCAACCGCAAAGACATGAACGCCGAGCTGGATCGGGTCCTGGTCAAGCGCACGAGCGCCGAGTGGATCGACATCCTCAACGAGGCCGGCGTCCCATCCGGCCCCATCTTCAACGTGAGAGAGGTCTTCGAGAACGAGCAGATCAGGCACCTGGGGATGGCTCAATCGGTCCAGCACGCGACTCGGGGGGAAATGCGAATTCAGGGGCTGCCCATCGCGCTCTCGCGGACGCCGGGAGCGATCCGCCAGCCGGCGCCCGAGCACGGGCAGCACACCGATGAGATCCTCACCGAGCTGGGGTACTCCCGCGAGGAGATCGCCGCCCTCCGCCGCGACGGCGTGATCTGACGCGTTGGGGGCGCCCGAGCCCGCCGCCGAGCCGTTTGAGGCGCGCGCGGATGGCCGCCCCGAGGTGCGCGGCTACCTCCATCGGCCGGCGACGGCCGGCGGCGATGGTCTCGTCCTCACCCACGGCGCCGGCGGAAACTGCCATACCCCGTTGCTCCAGGCCCTGGCCGTCGCCTTCGCTGACGAGGGCGTCGTCGTCTTGCGCTGCGATCTTCCGTACCGCCAGGCGCGCGCATCCGGCCCGCCGTCGCCGGGCACGGCGGCCCGTGATCGCGAGGGGCTACGCCACGCTCTGCAGGCCATGCGCGAGATCGCCCGAGGTCGCGTGTACCTCGGGGGCCAGTCCTACGGCGGTCGCCAGGCCAGTCTGCTCGCCGCCGACGAGGCCGGACTCGCGGCCGCGCTGCTCCTGCTCTCCTATCCGCTCCACCCGCCCGGGCGCCCTGCGGAGCTTCGGACTGCGCATCTGCCGAAGCTCACGACACCGGCGCTCTTCGTGCACGGCACCCAGGATCCCTTCGGCTCGATCACCGAGCTGAACGCCGCGCGCGCGCTCATCCCCGCGCCCACGGCGCTGCTCACCGTCGAGGGCGCCGGGCATGATCTCGGCTGGGGACGTCCGGCGCAGCGCGATGCGGGCGTGCCCACGCGCATCGTGGAAGCGTTCGTCGCGCTGACGCGCTGAGCCGCGACGCCGGCGTCAGCGCCGTCCGGTCAGCGCCCGCTCGATCTCGTCGAGGTGTTCGCGCCGGTGCTCGGCGCGAAGCACGTTGATGGGCCTCCCAGCCGTCGCGTTCGCGGCCAGACGATCGTCGGAGAGGCTGGCCACCTTTTGATCTGCCGCTTCGGCGACGCTGAGCGCCAGTTGTGCGGCCGTCCGCGGGGGCAGGGCCAGGCAGAGGGCCTTGGCGGAGTCGTTGATCCAGTCGGTGTCTTCGCTGTTGTGTGGCCGGGGGGCTGCGCCCTCGCGCTCCCAGCGCTCGAGGAGAACGACGGTGCGCTGGTCCCAGAAGGCCAGATGACCGAGGACGCCGGCGACCGTCCAACCGGCGTTCAGCGGGCGGCGCAGGTCCTCGTCCTTCAGCCGGTTGACGAGCGCGCGCAGGCGCTCGCGCTGGGTTGTGTTCTGATCGACGTACGTGCGATCGACGGCCATGAAAGCCTCCTTGAGGAAGGTCGGGCGCCCTCTACAACCCCGGTCGTGGACAGACGTGAAATCGACACGCGAAGCGGGCGGCTGAATCCCGAACCGGGTAACCCATGTCTTTGGACTTCTTTGTCACTATCTCAGGGGCGAGCACTCGCACCTTGATCCTGGGAAGGAAGTCAGCGGTGGACAGGCCGGCTTCGGTAGAGTCCGCCCGCTGAATAACACAATCTCGCTCACGCCTGCGGTGAGCGGCCGCTGCGAGCGAAGGCGAGCCAGCGGTCCGCTCGACCGCGTTGTTGGGCAGCAACGTCACAGAGCCGTGACCGCCAGTAGCCTGGTCGACGGTGAAGGTGCATGACCGCGATGATAGATACGCTCAGGCTCGACGCGATACAGGAGACCGTAGGGAAACTTCGGAACCAGAAGACGCCTGAGGCGGCGGCCAAACGGTGGGCCAGAGGCCGGAAAGTCGACCAGCCGTTCGTACGTGTGCTGAACCGTCGTGATGAAGTCGAGTCCGAGCCCTTCTGTTTGGCCCTCGTAGAACCGAGCTGCCGAAATGAACTCGTCCTGTGCTTCGGGATGAAACTCAACGCTGCTCACCGAGCGTGGAGCGGGCTTTCCGGATTACCTTCTGGGCGGGAATCCCAGCGACCTTTCCGGACTTGAGTTCGCCCAGCCGACGCTCCGCTTCCTGAAGCCAAAGCTTCTCAACATCGGCATCTACTTCCTGATCAAGACTGGAGATGAGGCGTTGCGCGAGGCGAGCGCGGTCCCTGCGTGACAGTCTCAGGGCCTGGGATTCGAGTTCGCGCGCTGGCTTAGTCATACCGGAAAGCTATCACGAGACCTCCCTGTCCTCTTGGGTCTCGTATCGTGCTCGTTTGGGCAGCCCCGCTTCACTTCACCGGCACCGCACCGTTGGCGCCGATCACAACCGCGCCGGCGGCACTGCGAATGAACTCGACGAACCTGGAGACAGCGGGAGCGGCCGCGGCCTTGGTGACCAGGAAGGAGTCTCGCGTCAGGGCGTAGGCCTTGCGCCCCACGTTCTCCGCGCTGGGGATGACGCCATTGAGCGACAAGGCCCTGATCTGCCCCCGGCTCTGCTCCACGACGGTGGTTGTCGTCATTCCGATAGCGCCCACGCTGGCGGCGAGCTCCGTTGCCATGTCCCCGGAGCGCGGCATCACCTTCACGCCTTGGGGCATCTGCAGATCTTTCAAGCATGCGAGCTTCCCCCTGACGACCTCGGCGTCAACCTCGGAGTCGGGCCGAGTGCGGGGAGCAATCGCGATGTCGGGTCCGCCGAGCTCCTTCCAGTTCGTGATTCTGCCGGCGTAGACATCACAGATCTGGGGGTCGGTGACGTTCGTCACGGGCACGCTCGCGTTCACGCCAAAGACGACGGCCACCTTGGCGATTTCGTGCACCGCCATTCCTCGTCGGGCCAGGTCCTCGACAACCAGACCATGGCTGGCCAAGGCGATGTCGATCTTTCCTTCTTCCAAGGCCTGCAGGCGCGCCTTCGTTCCCAACCCCTGGCCAATCTCCACCGTGGCGCCTGGATATCGCTCTTGATACGCCTTGGCGAGCGCCGCCACTAACGGCATCACACCCGTCGACCCGTCAACGACGATCTTCTCGCTCGTTGGCCCAGGAATGGGAGCTCCCAGCGCAAGGCCCACCATCAGCGCACTGATACGACATGCCCATTGGAGTCGCATGACCCACCCCCCTTCGAAACGTCACTGGTCTCAACACTGACAAGTTCATTTGACGTTCAGCGAGTTACCCAAGCTGCAGTTCGAATTGCTGTTCGTTGACCTCTGTGCCCCACTGAGTTCCTTTCCGTTGTTCGACAAGCCTGAACCCCGTCTTCTCGTAGAGATGCCGCGCGGCGTCAAGGCCCTCGAACGTCCACAAGTAGACCCGGCGGTAGCCCTGGCCTCGACAGAAGCGGATTGCGGTACCGATTAGCTCGTTGCCGATGCCTTTTCCTCTTAGCGCATCAGACATAATGAACCAGCGCAGATGCGCACCCTCGACTCCGGCGTGGCGCCCATCGATGGTAACGGAGCCTTCAATGCGCCCTCCCAGCAGCGCGGTCCAGAAGCCGTCGCGCTGCTGGTCATATCGCCCAAGGAACTCGGCCAGCTCGGCGGCTACCTTCGCCTCGAAGAAAAAGCCGAAGCCCCAATGCTGCTGATAGTACGTGCCGTGAAGCTCGGCTACCCGTCCGATCGAGCCAGGGATGTAGCCACTGACGATCTCGACATCTGGCATGGACCGTTCCCTACCGTGGCGGTGCCTACGCTTCTACCGCCTGAACGCCCGCGCTGAGCGGCCGCGGCGAGCGTATGCGAGCCAGCGGTCCGCTCGTTGTTAGCCAGGAGCATTTTCGGTTCGCCGGCATCGGGCGTCAGTGAAAGCCGCCGCTGCGATTATGAGCGTGCGAACCGAATGCTCCAACCATGCCGTATACGGGTGAAGGCAGTCGGCGGCAAGAGAGAACTCATAGCGCCACTCGGCGGCCAGAGCAGCGGCGAGCGGCTCGTCGGGAAACGTCCCGCCGAACCTATCGCGCCCGTCTCGCGGATAGAGCCGCCGGCGGGAGGGCTGAGATAGAGGGAAAGCTGGTCGATTCGCGAGAGCCCCCATGCAGTACGCGGCGAAGTGAAAGCACTCGATGGCCGAGAAGGCGCAGGCGACAAAGGCGAAGAGGTCGTGGTCCTGCTGGTAACGCTGATCCGGTGGGGGCGCCGACGATGCCGTTATCGAACGCGAAGAGGCCGCCGGGTGCTCCAACGCAGCCACGAACCCCATCAGCCGGTCGGGGCCCCGCCCGAAGTTCTAGCGGAGCGCGTCCCTCAGCTCGCGGGCCAGCAGCTCCACGGTGCCGCGGGTGCCGCCGGCGAGCTTGAGCTTCCACTCGCCCTCCGTCTCAAAGCGCCGGTCGCGCAGGCGATCGGCCCACGGCTTGATGGCCTCGCGGATGGCGTGAAGCTCGAAGGGATCCCGCCGCATCTCCCGGGCGCGGGCCATGATGTCGGGCGTCACCCGGATGAAGGCGCGCAGCGCGGCGCCCGTCTGGATGGAGTACTTGCGGCCGGCCCAGGCCGTGGGGAACGTCGAACAGATCGCTTTCACGTAGTTGAGGAAAAAGCGCTTGGCGCCCTGGCGGAGCTCCTGGATTTTGGCGCCGCCGCCCACCTTCTCCACCGTCTCCAGGAGGTCGACGATCTCCTCGGCGAGGGGCGCCTGGCTCACCCGGCCCCGGCCCGTGCCCAGCATCTTGATCTCGCCGTGGAGCGGGGACGTCTCGTCCTCGTTGAGCGAGCGGATCACGTCGTGGGCCAGGGCTTGGTTGGGGTCCGGATACAGCTTGCGACCAGAGAGGCTGATGATGTGCGACGGATTGAGCCGCGTGTGCTTGGCGTTGATAGTCACGAACAGCTCGACGATCTGCCGCGCATCCAGTGAGTCGAACAGCACCGCCGGGACCTCGATCCCAATCTGCTCACCGGCCTGGTTCAGCGCGTGCAGCGCGAGCAGCCGGTGCTGGCCGTCCAGCACGCGGAGGACGCCATGCTCCTCGGGAATCTGCAGGAGGCCGATGTCGTGGTGCCCGGCGATCGGGGTGAACGTGAAGCGCTTTTCGGAGGTGATGATCACCGCCCCCGGGATCGGCGGCAGCGTCCCCGCGTCCTTGCACTCGCGGTAGTAGCCGACGAGCTCGTCGATCTTGCGACGGATGACGGGCCGCTGGTAGGCCGTCTCGCTCTCGGCGATGCGTTTTTCCAGCGCGTCCCAGTTCACGCGCGCCCGCGCTTTCGACCGGGCCTTCGTGGCGGCGTCCTGCGGCCCGCCGGAGTAGCCCAGGACCTCGAACTTGACGAGGCGATCGATGTCCTTGGCGCTCAGCCCCGCCTGGTAGAACTCGACGCCGAATTGTTTGATGCGGCGCGCGGGCACCGTGATCATCGGAGCCATAGGGTAAATGACTCACAAGTACGTGTCAATAGAGGCGTTTTTGGCCTCGACACAATATGTCGTCTCGTTCGGCGGCCGGCCCACTACCCGCAGTTTTCCACCGCTATCCACACCAGCGAGCAAGTGCGCAGTCTACTTGAGCCCGAAGCGCTCCACCGCGAGGCCCCCAATGTGACGGCCGATGGCCAGAGACGCGGTGGCTGCCGGCGAGGGGGCGTTGAGCACATGGATGGCGTCGGGCCCCTCCACGATCCGGAAATCGTCCACCAGCGCGCCGTCGGGGGCCACGGCCTGGGCGCGCACGCCGGCGCCGCCACGGCGCACGTCCTCGGACCTCAGCTCGGGCACCAGGCGCTGGAGCGCGCGTACGAAGGCGCGCCGGGAGAGCGAGCGATACATCTCGAACATTCCGGTCCGCCAGTAGCGCCGGGCCATGGCCCAGAAGCCGCGGTAGCCCAACGTGCCCAGCAGCTCGCTCGGGTGGATCCGGCCGAACCGGTAGCCTTCCCGCGCGAAGGCCAGGACCGCGTTGGGCCCCGCCTCCACTTCGCCATGCACGGTCCGGGTGAAGTGCACGCCGAGAAACGGGAACTCGGGGTCGGGCACCGGGTAGATGAGCCCCCGCACGAGATGGCGGCGCTCGGGCCGGAGAAAATAGTACTCGCCGCGGAAGGGGATGATCCTCACGTCGGGGACGGCGCCGGCCAGTCGGGCGATCACGTCGGAGTAGAGGCCGGCGCAGTTGACGAGCCCGCGCGCTCGCACCGTCAACCGCGGTGTGGCCAACTCCAGGCCCTCGCCGGTCCGGGCGATCGCGGTGACCCTGGCCGCCGTCTCGATGCTGACCCCGCGCGCCGTCAGATCGCGGGCCAGGGCGGCCGCCACTTCCGGGAAATCCACGATGGCGGTGCTCGGCGAGTGGATGGCCTTGAGCGCGGCGGCGTGGGGCTCGAGGTCTCTGAGCCGCGCGGGGTCCATGAGGGCCAGGCCGGGGACGCCGTTGGCGGTGCCGCGCTCGTAGAGCGCGTGCAGCCGAGGCAGCTCCTCGGCGCGCGTGGCCACGATCACCTTGCCGCAACGGTCCACGCGGATCCCGTGGACGGCGCAGAACTCCGCCATGAGCCGCGCCCCCTCCACGCACAGGCGCGCCTTGTAGGACCCGGGCCGATAGTAGATGCCGGAGTGGAGGACGCCGCTGTTGTGGCGCGTCTGGTGCTGACCCAGGCGCGTCTCCTTCTCGAGGATGACGAGGCGGGCCCGCGGCGCGCGCTCGCTCAGCGCGTGAGCGGTGGCCAGCGCCACGATCCCGCCCCCGACGATCGCGAGGTCGTGTCGATCGGACATGGCGACCATTGATAGAGGCGCCGGCGGCACCTGTCAAGCGCGCCGGGCGTGGTGTACCATCGCCGGCAGCCCTTCCCGGAAGGAGACCCCATGCGGCGGATCTTCACCAAGAAGAACGCGGAGCACCGCGAGGCGACCGACGGCCATCCGCGCGACGTGCACATCATGGTGGAACCGGCGACGGCGGGCAGCGAGCACCTGGCCATGGGCACGGAGTCCGTGGACCCGGGCAGCAGCATCCCTGTGCACGTCCATCCCGATGCCGAAGAGATCCTGTTCGTCTACGCGGGGGGCGGGCGCGCCCGGGTGGGCGACCAGGAGGTGGATGTGGGGCCGGAGACGGCGATCTTCGTTCCCCGGGGCATGCCGCACGGCTTCGTGAACACGTCGGGCGGGCACGTTCAGCTCACCTGGACCTTCTCGCCGCCCGGCGAGCACGAGAAGTTCCGCCAGGCCGACGCCTGGAAGCACGCGGCCCGGAGCCGGGCCGAGGAGGGCTGATGGCCGGCAAGCACTTCGAGGAACTGGAAGTCGGTCAGATCTTCCGTCACCAGCCCGGGCGCACTATCACCGAAGCCGACAACGTTTTTTTCTCCTGCCTCACGATGAACCCGCAACCGCTCCATGTCGACTTCCACGCCGCCGCCCAGGCCGAGTTCGGCCGGCCTCTGGTGAACAGCCTTCTGACCCTGGGCATCGCCGTGGGGCTGTCGGTCGGCGAGACCACGCTGGGGACCACCGTGGGCAACCTCGGCTTCGAGAAGATCGAGTTCCCCCGCCCGGTCTTCCACGGCGACACCATCTACGCGGAGACCGAGGTGGTGGACAAGCGGGAGTCTCGGTCGCGGCCCGAGTGGGGCATCGTCACCTTCGAGCACCGGGCCCGCAACCAGACCGGCGAGCTGGTGGCCCGGGCCCGCCGCAACGCGATGATGCGCAAGCTGCCGGCGTCGCGGGGTGGGGCGGGCCCCAAGACCGACGCCCAGCCGTCGGCGGAGCGCGCCGGCGGCGGGCCAGTGCGATGACCGCGCGCCGCCGCTCGCTCCACTTCGTGCCCGGCGGCAACGAGAAGATGCTGGCCAAGGCTCTCACGCTCCCCGCCGACGGCCTCATCCTCGACCTCGAGGACGCCGTGCCCCCCGAGCGCAAGGCGGCCACGCGACCCGTCGTCCGCCAGTGGCTGGAGAAGCACGACTTCGGCGAGCGTGAGCGGTGGATCCGCATGAACCCCCTGGCCACCGACTTCGGGCGCGCCGATCTCGAGGAGACGATTGCCGGGCGGCCCCACGGCTACGTGGTGCCCAAACCACGGTCGGCCGCCGATGTGCGGGCGGTGGCCCAACTTCTCGATGCGCTCGAGCACCGGCACGGGATCGATCAGGGGGCCACGAGGCTCACGGTGATCGCGACCGAGACCCCGGCGGGCCTGCTCGACATCGGCGAGGTCGCCGCGGCGAGCCCCCGCATCGTCGCCCTGTCCTGGGGTGTGGAAGACCTCAGTGCCGCCATGGGGTTGGGGCGCGTGCGCGACGTCCAGGGCCGGTACCTGGACATCCCGCGCTACGCGCGCGTGATGTGCGCGGTGGCTGCGTCAGCCGCCGGCGTCGAGGCCCTCGACACCGTCTACACCGACATCGCCGATCTGTATGGGCTCCGGCGCGAGTGCGACGACGCCGTCCAGATGGGCTTCACCGGCAAGATCTCCATCCATCCGAACCAGGTGCCCGTCATCAACGAGGTCTTCACGCCGGCCCGCGAGGCCGTCGAGGAGGCGCGGGCGCTCGTCGCCGCGTTCGAAGACGCCCGGCGGCGCGGGGTCTACGCCTTCGCCTTCATGGGGCAGATGGTGGACGCGCCGCACCTGGCGCGCGCCCTCAAGATCCTGACCCGCGCGGGCGAGCCAGCCCCGCCGGCGTGACCGTCACCGTGCCCTGAGCCGCCCGCGATGCGGGCGATGGTGCTCCACGCCCCGATGCCGGTCGACGCCTGCCCGCTCACCGCGGCCGAGCGGGCCGTTCCCGAGCCGGGTCGCGGCGAGATTCTGGTGCGTGTCGGCGCCTGCAGCGTTTGCCGCACCGACCTGCACCTGGTGGAAGGCGACCTGCCCCTCGTGCGCTCGCCCCTCGTGCCCGGCCACCAGATCGTTGGGCGGGTCGAGGAGGTCGGCCCGGGGGCCACGCGGTTTCATCCGGGGGCGCGCGTAGGAATCGGCTGGCTCCGGTGGGCGTGCGGCGGCTGTCCGTTCTGCCGCAGCGGACGGGAGAACCTGTGCGAGCGAGCGGCGTTCACCGGCTACCACGCCGACGGGGGCTTCGCCGAGTACGCGGTGGTCCCCGACGCCTTCGCCTACGCGATCCCCGACGCCTTCGGCGACGTCGAGGCGGCACCGTTGCTCTGCGCGGGAATCATCGGCTACCGGGCGCTCCGGCTGAGCGGCGTCGGCCGGACGGGCCGGCTCGGGATGTACGGGTTCGGCTCCTCGGCCCACATCACGCTGCAAGTGGCGGTGGCGCGGGACAGCGAGGTCTACATCTGCACGCGCGACGCGGCGCACCGGGCCCTGGCGCGCTCGCTGGGCGCGGTCTGGGTCGGCGACCTGGCCGACGCCATGCCGGCCCCTGCCGACGGCATCATCGTCTTCGCGCCCGCCGGCGAACTGGTGCCGCGCGCCCTCCGCAACCTGGCCCCGGGCGGGCGGCTGGTCCTGGCCGGCATCTACATGACGGCCGTGCCCGCCCTCGAGTACGCCGATCTCTACCGCGAGCGGACCATCACCAGCGTGACGGCCAACACGCGGGCCGATGGCGAAGAGTTCCTGGCCGAGGCGGCGCGCATCCCCATCCGCCCGGCGGTGACGACGTTTAACCTCGGCGAGGCCAACCGGGCGCTCGGGCTGCTCAAGCGGGGAGGCCTGGCCGGCTCCGGCGTCCTGGTGCCCGATCGAGTATGATTGCGCCAGATTTTGTAGCGGGGTCCGCGAGCCCGGCTAAGATCGTGGGTGGCCTGTTCGAGGTACGTATGGCTGCGTGACTCTAGACCGATTGATCATCTCGGAGCATCGAACCGGCGCGCGAGGAGCGTTCATGAGTGATCTTCCCGACATCGTCCAGCGGGCGGCCCGCGTTTTCCCCGGCGGCGTGCTCGGCAGTCATCGGCACGGTCCCGGCCTCGAGTTCGTCGTGCGCGAAGGGCGCGGCGCCTACCTCTGGGACACCGAGGGCCGGCGTTACATCGACTACCTGCTCGGCTCGGGGCCGATGCTCCTGGGCCACGCTCATCCGGCGGTGGTCGAAGCGGTGCGACGCCAGCTCGACCGGGGCAGCACGTACATGCTCCTCAGCGAGCCCATCATCGAGCTGGCCGAGGAGGTGGCGCGGGCGGTGGCCTGCTGCGAGCAGGTCCGCTTCACGTCGAGCGGCAGCGAGGCCACGTTCTTTGCCCTGCGTCTGGCCCGCGCGTACCGCCAGCGGGACAAGATCCTGAAATTCGAAGGGGGCTGGCACGGCACGCACGACTACGGGGCGATGAGCGTCAGCACCCGCTCGCCCAAGGCGTTCCCCGCGCCGACGGTGGATTCCGCGGGGATCCCGCACGCGGTGTCCGATACCGTGCTGGTGGCGCCCTACAACGACCTGGCCACGACGGAGGCCCTCATCGCCACGCATCACAGCGATCTGGCGGCGGTGATCCTCGAGCCGTACCAGCGGACCATCCTGCCGGCCCCCGGGTTCCTGTCCGGGCTCCGGGAGGTCACCCGGCGCTACGGCGTGCCGCTGATCTTCGACGAGATCGTCACCGGGTTCCGGCTCGCCTACGGGGGCGCCCAGGAGTACTACGGCGTCGTTCCCGACATCGCCACGTACGGAAAAGTTCTGGCCGGCGGCTTCCCGCTGGGGGCGGTCTGCGGCCCGGCCGAGATCATGCGCCACTTCGATCCCACGCTGGAGGGCACGCCCGACTACGTCTGGCAGGCCGGCACGCTGAACGGCAACCCCATCGCGGCCGCGGCGGGCCTGGCCACGCTCAGTGAAATGAGGAAGCCCGGCACGTATCAGCGCTTGCATCGGATGGGAACGCGGCTGCGTGACGGGCTGGCCGGCGCCGCTCGCCGCCACGGGCTGCCCGCCCAGGTCAGCGGCGAGCCTCCGGTGTTCGACATCCTGTTCACCGACCGGGAGATCGTCGACTACCGGGCCACCCTCACCGCGGACCGTGATCGCATCCGCCGCTTCAACGAGGAGTGCCTGCGCCGCGGCGTCGTCAAGGCCGTGAACAAGATCTACGTCTCGCTCGCGCTCAGCGACGCCGACGTCGACGCGACGCTCGGCGTCTTCGACGAAGCGCTGGCCGTTGTGGCGAAGAGTACAAGCCGATAGCGCGCTGCGCTACGAACGGCTTGACGGGTACCGGGATGCGGAGTAGACGACAGGTACGGTGCGCAGGCTGGTTCTCCGCGCACCGTAGTGGAAGTACCTCCGGACCCCCGGAAGGAGCGGGTATGGAGCAGACCCCACCGGGCCTAGCGGCCGCGCCGTCGGGCGCTTGCTAGCAGCCCCGAACGGCGCCAGCGGACCGCTCCAGGACTAAGCCCCGGCTTTTGCTGGGACGCGCAGCGTGACGCTGCGCACACGAAGGGGAGCCCGTGGGCGGGCCACCCCGCCCACGCCCCCGGATAGATGAAGCCCTGCGCACCTCGCTCAGGCCACCCACGGTCCAAGCCGGCCTCGCGGCCCCCGCTACAGTGGTCAGTTCAGCCCTTCGATGCGCACCCGGGCCGCCGCCGCCTGCAACAGGCCCCAGTACCAGTCTGTCGTCTCGATGACGAATGCGATCATCATGCCCCGGTTAACGGTAAAGCGATGCATGACGACACCCGGGGGGTCCTCGATCGGCCAGTCAGGCTCGGGTGGCATCATTCTATCCAGGCTGCAACGCCGATGCCACGCCTGCGGAAACGCTCAGGCGGCGCGGCCGACGCTGCAGTGACGGCAGATCCGGTTGTCGATCTCCTGGATGGCGCGGAGAGGCCCCGCACACTGTGTGCAGCGGGCATCCCGAACGAGGGGGTGATGTACGCGACAGGCCCCGGTCGACGCCTTCACGGCGTGGCGGGTACAGCCGTTCCACACACACTTCCCGAACGTCACGGCCTCTGAGGGCGGCAAGCGGCATGCCGTAGGAAGCCAATCGGCGGGCTATACTGCGTTTCGCGGATGAGGCTTCCCTCTCCGTGATCACGGATCTCTTCGTCGTCGCCTCCGGACTCGCCCCCGGTGACGTGACGGAGGTCATCCCTGCCGCGTGCCACCGGCCGGTCGAAGGTCCGCCGAGGGCTCGTCGCGACAGCGACGATACGCTCGTCGAGGTGGGGCCGTGGCGGCCGCGACGCGGGGCGCGGCACCTGTTGCCCGCGTTCAGCGTGCTCACTCGCGCCGACTACAGCGCGCGGTTCGAGTTGTCGGTGCTCGCCGCGGGCGAATGGTCGCCGTGGGTGGGCACGGCCACCATCGGCCGGGCCGAATTTCCTCCACTCGCCGCGTCCGCTCCCGGGTTGGAAGTCGACGTCGATGTCTTCCACGCGCCAGTAGCGGTCGAGGGCGTGAAGCTCCGCCTGCGCCTGGGCGCGGCCGATGCCGCGACGCTGCTGGCCGCTCCCTGGCTGCTGACGCTGTCGGCGTGTGATCTCGGTCCCCTGGAAACCGCGCCCAGCGCCGGCGCCGCGCGGCTGCCGGTGCCCGCGCTCAGCCAGATGGCCGAAGGCGGCGCGCTTGCCGCCCGGGTGTGCTCACCCACGAGCGTGGCCATGGTGCTGGCCTACCTGGGGGCGGATGGCGACGTCGGCCGTCTCGCGGCCGAGATGTTCCATCCCGCGCTCGACATCTATGGCGTGTGGCCAGCGGCCATCTGCGCGGCGGCGCGTCGGGGAGTGCTCGGCTACCTGCTGCGCTTCCCCGACTGGACGGCGACGGCGTGGTGTCTCGAGCGCGGACTGCCGGTGATCGCGTCCGTGCGGTATGCGGCGGGCGAACTCAGCGGCGCGGCGATCGCCGCCACGGCCGGACATCTGCTGGTGCTCACCGGCTACGAGGGCGGTGACGTCCTGGTCAACGATCCGGCGGCGCCGGACGCGGCGTCGGTCCGACGCCGGTACCGACGAGCCGACCTCAGCCGCGTGTGGCTCGAGCGCGCCGGCGTCGGCTACGTCCTCTTCAAACCCGGGCCGCGCTGACGTGCAACCCGTCCAAGGGCGGTTCGAGCGGCGGCAACGGTGGGTTGTTGCACCCCGCGTGATGGGGAGGTTTGGAGGGGGCGGCCGCTGCCCCCTCCAACTTCATGGTCAGGAGGGGGCGGCCGCTGCCCCCTCCAGTATCAAAGGTGCGTGAGGCGTTCCCGCTCCGGGGGCGCCTCGCGCCGGAGGCGGCGGGCCAACAGCTCGCGCGCGATGTGCCGGCCGCCGAGCCCGAAGGCCAGCGCCAGCGCGAAGACGAGGCCGCCGAACGTAATTCCGAATGCGACGAGGACCATCTCCTTGCCGATCCCGAGATGGGTGAGCGCGGTGGCCCCGGCGAACAGCAGCACGCCCCAGTGCGCCGCCCGGGCCAGCAGCCGCGCCTCGGGCAGCCCCGCGTTCACCGCCGCGATCAGCAGCCCCTGGCTGAGGAAGTTGGCCACGAGCCAGCCGGCGATCAGAATGAGCAAGGCTGCGAAGAGCGGGGGTACCAGCGAGAAGACGAACGCGGTGGCCGTACCACCCTGGGCGCCGGCCAGCCGGTCGACGCCCAGGCTGGCGAAGAGGATGAACACGGCCCAGAAGGCGAGGAGCCCGAGAACGTCGGCGGGAGTGCGCAGGATGCCGGCCCGCCGGAGCGACGCCGCCACGCCCCACCGTTCCATCTGGTCGTCCAACCCGACGGCGCGCCCCAGCCGAGCCAGCACCAGGCGCACCAGCCACCCGAGCGCGAGCCCGAGGGCGATGAGCGTGACCATCAGCGCCAGCCCGGGCACGATGGCGGCGAGGCGGTCCCGAAGTTCGAGCAGCGCCGTCCAGACTCCCCGACTCCACCCGGTATCCATGAGGGTTCCCCCTAGACCATACACCCGGTACAATGCCCGGGAAATGCGGATCCCTAGCGTCCTGGCCGGGCTTGCCCTGGGCCTCGGGCTCGCCGGCTGCGCCCAGCCCGAGCGAGAGTGGCTGAAGCTCAACCAGCCGTACTCCACCGCGGAGTTCCGGCGCGACGTCGCTGAGTGCACGCGTAGCCGCGTCCTCGACGACGCGTGCATGAAGGCCCGGGGCTGGGTCAGCGTGAACCCGCTCCGGCCCGAGAAGTCCGACGCCTCGGGCACGCGGTCGGCCACGCCCCGCTACTAAGTGACCGTCGTCCCGCCCCGCGGTGTGCTGTTCGACTTCGGGGGGGTCATCTGGGACATGCGGTGGGACGTCGCCCGGGCTCTGGAGGAGGCGCACGGCCTTCCGCGCGGCGCGATCTTCAAGACCCTCTACGGCGCGCCGGCGTGGCGCGAGGTCGAGTGTGGCCGGGGCGACCGCGAGGCGTGGCTGGCCGGTGCCCACGCCGAGCTGGAAGCTGAAGCCGGCCGGGCGCTTCCGCCGCTGCACGCCGAATGGCGTGGCGCCGGCGTCCTCATTCATCGCAACGTCGAGTTGATCCGCTCGCTCCGCCCGCCCTATCGGCTCGCCGTCGTGAGCAACGCCGACGCCACGCTGCGCTCGCGCCTCAGCGACGGGCTCGGCATCGCCGGCCTCTTCGACGAGATCGTCTGCTCGGCGGAGGTGGGCTGCGCCAAGCCCGACGCGGCGATCTACGACCTGGCCTGCCAGCGGCTGGGCCTGCCGCCCCAGGCGTGCGTCTTCGTGGACGACAACGAGCCCAACGTCCGGGCCGCCGAGGCGCTGGGGATCCGCGGTGTGCTCTTCCGGGTGGACCGCGGCGACGACCTGCGCTCTCAGCTCGCCGCCGTGGGCGTGGTGCCACGCGCAATGAATCAGGGAGGTTGACCGCCATGCGGTTTGGACTGTTCACGAGCCTGACGAACAACGCCTGGGACAGCGTGCTCGGGCTCTGGCGTCACGCGGAGACGACCGGTTGGGATGCAGCTTGCGTGACCGATCACTTCATGTCCAACACGCCCGATCGGCGGGGGGACGTCCTGGAATGCTGGTCCACGCTGTCAGCCTTGGCCGTGCTGGTGCCCCGTCTGCGAGTCGGCACTATCGTGGTCGGCAATACGTACCGGCACCCGGCCGTCGTGGCCAAGATGGGCGCCACGGTCGACCTGATCTCCGGGGGCCGCCTGCTGTTCGGGATCGGCGCGGCCTGGCAACAAAACGAGCACGAGGCCTACGGGATTCCGTTCCCCTCGGTGGGCGAGCGCCTGCAGCGCCTGGACGAGGCGTGCCAGGTCATCAAGCTCCTTTGGACCCAGGACAAGGCCACCTTCGAGGGCCGCTACTACCGGCTCGCCGATGCGCCGCTCATGCCCAAGCCGGTGCAGCGGCCGTACCCCGAGCTCATGGTCGGCGGCGGCGGCGAGAAAGTCATGCTGCGTATCGTGGCGCGCCACGCCGACCACTGGAACGTCTGGGGCGGGCCGGAGACGCTGGCCCGAAAGGGCAAGATCCTGGACGAGCACTGCGCTGCGGTCCGGCGCGACGCCAAAGACATCCGGCGCTCAGCCAACATGCCACTCCTGCTCACGGACGACCGGAACGAGGTCGAGCAACTGGCCACGACGGTCATGCGCCGCATGGGCTACGCCGAGCCCTACGTGCGCGACCAACTCCTCGCCGGCTCGCTGAGCGCCGTGCGCGACAAGCTCGCCCGCTTGCGCGAGGCGGGGGTGGACATGCTCTTCGTGCCGACGTTCTTCCTGCCCAAGGATCCGCGGCCCCAGCTCGACCGCTTCATGTCCGAGGTGGCGCCAGCGTTCCGCTGAAGACCGGTGGCGGCGGACGCGGGCGGTGCTGGTGAGACCGCCGCCACGGCATCCACGATGGTCAGCACGATGACCATCAGGGCCGCCATCAGTAGCGCGGCCAGAACGACCTCGCCGCGATACCCGTCGATCGCCTGCCTCACAGCCCCTCCCCGCTCAGCCATGCCGAACGAGGCCTAGCATCAGCCGTGCCACAGGTGGCGGGTGAGAAATCGCAGAGTTCGCGGGCATCGCGAGCCCGCTCGATGGCTGTGGTGGTGGAGACCTGAGCAGGCGCGGTGGCACGCCCCTCAGGGGTGCAGTCGGTACTTCTCCATCCGGTAGCGGAGCGTGTTCCGGGAGACGCCGAGCCTCAGCGCCGCCCGCGAGACATTCCAGTTCGTGACGCGGAGGGCTTCGAGGATTTCTTCCTGCTCCACGCTGCTCATCGTCTCCTTCAGGGGGGTCGACGGTGGCGCGTTAGTGGGCGCCTCCGGGGCCGGCCCGGCCGGCGGGTGCAGGAGGTGTTCGGGAAAGTCGTGAGGCTCGATCATCGTCCCCGTGGCCAGCGCCACCGCGCGCTCGATGACGTGGCTCAGCTCGCGCACGTTGCCGGGAAAGGAATGGCGGCGCAGCACGTCGAGCGCCGCCGGCGCGATGCCCTCCAGGCGCCGGTCCAGCCTTCCGCAGTGCTGGATGAGGAAGTGGCGGGCCAGCAGCGGCACGTCCTCCATGCGGTCCCGGAGCGGCGGTAGATGGATCCGGATGACGTTGAGCCGGTAGAGGAGATCCTCGCGAAAGGCCTTGTCGCGGACGGCCGATTCCAGATTACGGTTGGTGGCCGCGATGACTCGGACGTCGACGGCGATGAAGCGGTTGTCCCCCACGCGCCGGAGGGTACGGTCCTCGAGCACGCGCAGGAGCTTGGTCTGGATGGAGGCCGGAGCCTCGCCGATCTCGTCCAGGAAGAACGAGCCCGCGTGGGCCTCCTCCATGAGGCCTTTGCGCGCGGCCAGGGCGCCCGTGAACGCGCCCTTGACGTGACCGAAGAGCTCGCTCTCCAGCAATTGCTCGGGCAGCGCGGCACAACTCACCGAGATGAACGGGCCCTGCGCCCGCCGGCTCGCCGAGTGCAGCGCGCGAGCCACCAGCTCTTTGCCGGTGCCACTCTCGCCGGTGATCAACACGGTGCTGTCGGTCCGGGCCACCCGGGGCAACAGGCTCAGCAGCTCGCGCATGGCCTCGCTGGTCCCGATGATGCCCTCCACCCCGAACGCGCTGGTGACCTCGGCCCGGAGCTGATCGACCTCGTCCTTCAGCCGGCGCTTCTCCAGGGCGTTGCGGACGCGCAGGAGGATCTCCTCCTGCTGGAACGGCTTGGTGATGAAGTCGTAGGCGCCGAGCTTCATGGCCTCGACCGCGGACTCGATGCTGCCGAAGGCGGTCATCAAGATCACCTCGACGTCGGTGCTGGCCTGCTTCACCTGGCGCAGGAGCTCCAGCCCCGAGACCGGATCCATGCGCAGATCCGCGATGACCACGCCGAACACGTCGGCGCCGAGCTGGGCCAGCGCGTCCTGACCGCTAGCCGACTCGCTCACCGCGTAGCCCTCACGGCGGAGCATGATGGCCAGGCTCTTGCGCATTCCCGGCTCGTCGTCGGCGATCAGGATCTTAGTGACCATCGTCCTGCAACACCCGGTGGATCCGCTGCAGCAGCTCGGGAGCCGGGACCGGCTTTTCCAGGAAGTCCACGGCGCCGCGGCGGAGCGCCTGCGCCCGGGCTTCCGGGCTGCCGAAGGCGGTGACGATGATCACCGGACATCTCGGCCGGTGCTCCTGCACGAGCGCCAGCAGGTCCAGCCCGTTCAGAGGCTCCATCATGAGATCGGCGATGACCAGATGGTACGGCTCGCCCTTGAGCCGCCCGACCGCCTCGGCCACGGAGCCCGTCTCCGTCACCTGGTACCCGTCCCGACGCAGCATGATGGCCAAACTCTTGCGCATTCCCGGCTCGTCGTCGACCACGAGGATCCGGGCCATCACGCGGCTCCCGGGTCGAGCGGCAGCGTCAGCGTGAAGCAGGTGCCGACGGCAACAGCGTCGTCCACGCCGATCCCGCCTCGGTGCTCTTCGATAATCCTGCGCACGATGGCCAGTCCCAACCCGGTGCCGGCAGCCCGCGTCGTGTAGAACGGCTCGAAGATCCGGGCCCGCGCCGTCGGCGGGATGCCCGGCCCCGTGTCCTGCACGAGGATGTGAGCGCGTCCGTCCTCGCGCCCGGTCTCCACTCGCAACTCGCCCTGATCACGCATGGCCTGCACGGCGTTGAGGAAGAGGTTCCAGAAGACCTGACGGAGCTGGTCGCGATCGGCGCGGATCACGGGGAGGTCGGGATCGAACTTGGTGGTGAAGACAATGGCCGGGGCGCAGCGAGCGTCGCGCCGGAGCAGGGCCAGGGTGGCCTCGATGACCTCGTGGACGTGCACCTCTTCCAGGTGCGGCGGGCGCGGGCGTCCGAAGGACAGGAAATCGGAGACGATCTCGTTGAGACGCTGCGACTCGTTGTGGACGATGTCCAGGAGCTCGGCGTCCTCGCCGGAGAGCTGGGGGTTGTCCCGGAGCATCTGCACGCAGTTGCTGAGGGCGCCCAACGGGTTCCTGGCCTCGTGAGCCACCGCCGCCGCGATCTCGCCGATGGCGGCCATACGGGTTTTCTGCACGAGCTGCTCTTGGGCGGCCAAGAGATCCTGGTGGGACGTTTTGAGCTCCTGGTAGAGCCGTGCGTTTTCCAGCGCGATGGCCGCCTGCTGCGCGAAGGAGGCGAAGAGACTCACTTCATCGTCGGCGAAACGATGAAACCGGCGGGTGGCGATGCTGAGCACGCCCAGGACGCGCTCCTCACGGAGCAGCGGCAGCCCCAGGAAGGACACCAGGCCCTCGTGATCGATCACCTCTCGCCAGGCGACACGCGCGTCGTCACGCAGGTCATCCACGACCAGCGGCCGCCGGCTCGCCGCCACCGTGCCCACCAGGCCTTCGCCCGGTCGAAAGGAAAGCCGCGCCTCGACGTCGCTCATCTCTGCGCCCGCCCCGCCGAGCGGGATGAGCCGCTTCTCACCCTCCAGCATCACCCAAAACCTGACGACGATGTCGTCCAGCAGGTCGCCCATCACTCTGAGGATAGCTTGCACGATTTGTTCCGGATCAAGCGTGGAGGTGATGGCCTGGCTCACCCTGAGGAGGCTTTCCAGGCGGGCGGTCTTGAGGCGGGTGTCGGCGTAAAGGCGCGCGTTTTCCATGGCGATGGCCGCCTGGCGCGCCATGCGCCCGAGCGTCTCGATGTCCTCGTCGGTGAAAGCGGTGCCTGTCCGGTTGGCGACCCAGAGAAGGCCAACGATGTCCCCCTTCAGGGTAATGGGGACAGCCGCCATGGACACGATCCCCTCGGCCAGAGACACCTCGTCGTAGAACGGATCATGGACGATCCCGCGCTCCTCGAGGTAACGCTCGATGACGACAGGCTGACCCGACAGGAGGACGGCGCCCCCGAGGCCACGGCCGGGCGTCACGACGATTCGCGTGACGTGATCGGTCCGCGCCCCCAGGGCGACCCTCACCCGCGCCTCCTGCCTGTCCCGGTCGAAGGGGGCGATGGTCACGAGATCGGCCTTAACGAGCTCCATGGCGTGCGCGGCGACGGAGCGCAGCACCGCCTCGGGGTCGAGGCTCGACGAGAGCTCGCGGGAGGTCGCGATGAGGGCATCGACGGACTCCGTCATCCTGTTGAAGGCTCGTGCCAGCTGGCCCAACTCGTCGCCGTCGCTGATCAGGATTCGGTGGGAGAGGTTGCCCTTCGTGATCTCCCGGGCGCCCTGGAGGAGCTCGCCGACCGGACGCGTCACGTTGCGGGCCTGCCAGGCAGCCAGCCCCAGGCCGGCCACCAGTATCAACAACCCGAGGCCCAGGACAGCATTGCGGGTCCCTCGGATTGCGCCCAGCTCCCGTTCGAGGGAAAGCCCGATGCGCGCCACCGCGCGCCAGTCGTTCATGACATAGATCGGCACCGCGAAGTCGTAGGCCAGCCTGCCGTCTTGCTGGAGCTCCTGGACGAGGGGCCGCTCGGCGCGAGCCGCTCTGACGCTGATCGGATCGGTGTAGGTGCGCCCGAGCTCCCGCATGTCACTGTGAACGAGCAGCCGTCCGGACGGGTCGAGGATCATCGCGTACAGGACGTCGTGCTCGCTGGCGATGCTGTTCACGACATGCCTCAGAATGAGGAAGTCATCGGCGACGACCGCCTGGACACTGGCGTGGGCGAAGACCTTGGTGAGCTGAAATCCCCTCTGCCTGGTCCGATCGAGGGTCGCCTGTCTTTGCAGGTAGACCACGCTGGGAATCAACACCGCGAAGAGCAGGGTGATCGAGACCGCGACATGGATGGCGAACTTCGCGCGAAGACTCGCTCGCCGATAGCGCTCGACTACCCAGCCACGCCTCACGGCTGAGCTCTCAGGGGGCGAGATCGACTCTGACCAGCTTGTCGTGAGGGTCCATACCGACGGTCATCTCGAGCCCTCTGACCCGGTCCGAGTGGGCCACCATTCGCGTCAGGTGGTAGAGGAAGACCATGGGCGCGTCCTCCGCGAGATGCCTCTGCACCCGCGAATAGACGCTGGCCAACTCAGGGCCGTCTGGCAGATCAAGTGCTTTGTCCAGGAGCTGGTCGACCGTGGGGTTCTTGAAGCCCGTGAGGTTCGTGCTGGCAGCAGCGCGGGAGTGGAAGAGGGGGATCAGGAGACGCTCCGGGTAGGGAGCTCTCAGATGCCAACCGTAGATGAACATATCACCTTCTCTGGCCTGCGCCGCGGTGGCCACGCCTCGCGCCGTCGGCTTCCCCATGAGCTCGACACTGATACCGACGCGGCGAAGATCGCCCTGGATCGCCGCGGCCATCTCGGCGTCCATCGTGACGGCGTTGTCGTGGACGAGCGTGAACACCCGCGCCGGATTGAAGCGGGCCTTGGCCAGGAGCTCCCGGGCGGCCGCGGGGTCGTGGTGAGCCTGGCTCACATTCGGATCGTAACCCTTCATCGAAGGCGAGAGGGGGCCCTTGGCGGCCACCGCCGCGCCGCGACCGAGGAACAGGACCATGCGCGGGATGTCGATGGCGTGGGCCACGGCGCGCCGAACCAACCGATCGTCCAACGGTGGCCGGTCGGTGTAGAAGCCGAGGTAGTACAGGTTCAGCCCGGGCACCGGCAGAAGCTTCACCCGGCCGCTTTCTCGGATGCGCTCGAGGAAGATCGGGTCCTGCACGTTGGGCGTGAAGTGAAGATCTCCCTTGAGCAATCCGTCGACGAGCTCCCGCTGCTCGGTGACGAACTGGAAGTGAACGCGGTCGAGTCGGGGCCGCCCAGCCCAGTACTTGTCATTCGCGACAAGCACCAGCCGATCGTGGACCCAAGTGTCAACTTTGAACGGACCCGTGCAGACCGGCTTTCGGCCGAAGTCCTTGCCCGATCGAGCCAGCGCGCCAGGACTGACGATGTCGATCTGGCTGAAGTAGTGAAGGCCGGGATACTTGAGGGTGAACGTCAGGGTCAGCGCGTCGTTCACGACGATTTCTTCGACAAGATCGCTCACTCTTGTCCAAATTGGAGTTGAGAGCGGATGAGCCCCCTGGCGTAGGGTAGGGTCGAGACCGAGCAAGGTTCGACACCACCGCACACAGGAGGCTCACCCGTGAGTGGATTTTCCAGCAT